>Ga0153941_1000337_pt1 | contig 21034 bp, 13 predicted proteins | sample TSNJ025MetaG_FD_104733 | JGI IMG/M metagenome (GOLD analysis project Ga0153941, IMG submission 104733) | Attine ant fungus gardens microbial communities from New Jersey, USA - TSNJ025 MetaG | ecosystem: Host-associated > Fungi > Mycelium > Unclassified | place: USA: New Jersey, Brendan T. Byrne...
GGAATTCCCGAGCCTGACTGAGCTGTAAAGCATATGTGTGCGCCCTCTTCCTGTCCCGTGTACCTTCTGCCCCTTCCCTTAAAATACCTGCCTGTTGTCTCGTCCGGATTTTTCATCCCCCCACCAGTACACTAAACAGCAGATTACCACTAAAACTTGTATTATAAGCAGATGTTCTGTATAATGATATTAGTGAAATTTAACGAAAAAATAAGTGGATTGAAGGTGAGATTTTGAAAAAAACATTTAATATAGCCGGTCCGTGTATTTATGGAAAGCATTATATGGCCGATACAATGCAAAAGATAGAACAACTTGTAATTATGATAACAAAAGGGGATTACTTTACTATTAACAGACCTCGCCAATATGGAAAGACAACTACTATTCACTTATTGGAAACTCGTCTTTCAAGTGATTTTTTGGTGATAAGCACCAGCTTTGAAGGAGTCGGAGACGATTTGTTCAATACTGAGGAAGCTTTTTGCAGCACTATTTTTAAGATAATGTCCAAATCAATACGGTTTAAAGATAAAGAAACATCTGGGCTTTTACTGAAACACGCTGATAATATCAAAAGCTTTTTTGAGTTATCTGAATCAATAACGATCATAACAGAACAGAGTCATAAGAAAATAATATTGTTAATAGATGAAGTGGATAAAAGCAGTAACAGCAAAACATTCCTGCAATTTTTAGGGTTGCTACGCAACAAATATACAGCAGCCAGCATAGGTAATGACATAACTTTTCATAGTGTGATATTGGCTGGCATTCACGATATAAAGAATTTAAAACTGGCTATACGAGACGAGAACGAAGCCAGGTTCAACAGCCCGTGGAATATCGCCGCAAAGTTTGATTTGGACATGAGTCTTTCTGCTGCAGAAATAGCGACCATGCTTATGGACTATCAGAACGAAAACCAAACGGATATGGACATACATGCCATTTCATCTGAAATTTATGATTTCACAAGCGGTTATCCCTATTTAGTCAGTGATATCTGTAAAACCATAGACGAAAGTCTGGATAAAGATTTTTCAATAAACGGCGTATATAACGCAACGAAACAAATTATGAAAGAAAAGAATACTTTGTTTGACGATCTTATTAAAAATATTGAAAACAATGAAGAGATTAAAACAGTTGTATATGAACTTTTAGTTGAGGGCAGCAGAATAAATTACGACCCTTATACTTTCGAAAAAGGCATTATGTATGGCATATTCAGAGCGGATGGTAATAAGCTGGTTGTACACAATAAAATATATCAGGAACTTATCTACAGTTATCTGACAGAACAGGAAAATATACGCAAAATGGCCAGTCGGTTCAGAAATGTGGATGAAAGCCAATTTATAAAAGGTACAGGTCTGGACATGGAGAAGATCTTGCTAAAATTTCAAGAATTCATGGCAGAAGAATACAGACATGAAACCGGGAAGTTCTACGAAACTTACGGGCGTCTTATCTTCTTGGCTTACCTGAAACCAATTATTAACGGTAAAGGATTCAGCTTCGTGGAACCACAGACGCGAGAGAACAAACGAATGGATATCGTTATTGTCTATGGTCCTGATAAATATGTTGTTGAACTTAAAATTTGGCGCGGCGAAAAATATGAGGAAGCCGGTCTGAACCAGCTCGCTGATTACATGCGGATTCAAAAGGTTAAAAAGGGATACTTGATTATTTTTGACGCTGGCAATACAAAAAAAGAAGATTCTGCCGGATGGAAGGATATTGGTGACAGAAAAGTATTTGAAGTTATATGCTAAAATGGTTCCTTAGGAACTGACGGAAAATAACTTGTACAGATTCCGCAGCAATCTGGCAAAAAGACAAGGATTTACTTTTTCAGGGCTTTTATTGCAAGCCCTGAAATTTTTATAGTTTTTGCTTCCAATATCTGAGTGCCTCATAGATAACTTCCGCCTCAACCGGTTTGGTCAGGTGAGCATTCATTCCGCTCCTGCGGCTTTCTTCGCGGTGCTCTGCTGTGGAATTGGCTGTCATTGCCAGTATTGGTATTTTATCGTACTCCGGATTGGTACGGATTTTTGCCGCTGCCGTCAGGCCGTCCATCTCAGGCATCTGGATATCCATCAGAATCAAGTCAAAAATTCCGTTTTCAAGTTCCACCAGCGCTTTAATTCCATTTTCAGCCATCACCACTTCAATCCCCACTAAATTAAGCAGGTCTTCAATAATAAACTGGTTAATGGGATTGTCCTCTGCAACCAGTATATGCATATCTTTCAGATCTGCATATTTTTCAACCGGATCCTGCTCTGTCCTTTCCGGTTGTTCCGGTATATCAAGGAGCACTGAGAGAGTAAAGGTACTCCCTTTATCCGGTTCACTTTCCAGATCAATGTCACCCTTCATCATTAAGGCAATATTCCTGCTGACGGCAAGTCCCATTCCCAGACCGTTTTCCTTGCGCCTATAGGAGGTATCCAACGCGGAAAATGGTGCAAACAGGGTTTGCTGCTGCTCTTTATCAATACCAATTCCCGTATCTGTTACTGCTATTGATAGTTTAAGCATATCGGAATTATCTGTTTCTTCTCCTCGTACGGATATCGTTACGCCGCCCTTCTGTGTGAATTTTATGGCATTGGACGTAAGATGAAAAACCGCCTGCTCCAACTTATCAGAGTCTCCCCTCAGTAATGCCGGAATATCTGAAGTAATATCCGTATGAAGATATAATGACTTCTTATCCGCATTGTCAGACAGCATATTGGCAATGCCGGTTATGGTATCCCGTACTGAAAAAATCTTTTGGATAAGGGTAATTTGTCCGGCTTCCATACTGGAATAGTCCAAAACGCTTTCCACGGCATTCACCAACAGCTTAGCCGCTCTGATTCCCTGATCAATCACCGATCTCTCAGAATCTTCCAGTTTGACATCCTTAAGCGTCCCGGCCATAGCTGTTATAACATTTACCGGCGTGCGTATTTCATGACTGACAGCTGCCATGAATTCACTTTTCGCTCTGGTATTTCGTTCTGCAAGCTCACGCACCCTTCCGATTTCTTCCATGGCTGCCTTCTGCTCCCGTTGATCACTTATATAACCTGCAATGATATAATCCTCACCCTTTGGCACACGCATCAACATCACTTCAGCCGGAATCAATTCTCCGTTTTTATTCTGGAATACCCATTTAAACTGGACTCTGCCGGATTTAAAAGCAGCAAGCACCAGGGAATGTAACGTTTTCTCCGAATGGCTTCCGTCCGGCTGGTATTCCGGAGCCAGTTTATAGACATTCTCCAGGAATTCCTCCTTGTCTGACAAGCCGTACATCCGCAGTGCTTCTTCATTGCAGTCTGTCTGTTCGCCGTATTCATTCCAGAAAATGCAGCACACGCTCATATTATTCAGCATGATATGCGCTCTTTCCTCCTCAGCCTCCAGATGTCGGTGCGCCGCCACAGAGGCCATTAAAGCACTGACTGCCTGTACAGTTTCTCCTTCACTGGTACCCAGCCGCGAAAGAAAGGGCGGCTGCTCTGCCATTCGACCCGTAATAAGAATCGCAGTAACCTCCTCTTTCAATACCACAGGAGCAGAAATAAAATACGGCAGATTCAATAACCTGCGCAAAGTACCAAACCTCTCCTCTGCATCATTTCCAGTCACGATAACCGGCTTCTCCGTGTCAAGCAGCTCAGGATCCACCGCAATCTCCCGGCCAGCCAGCCTGGTCTTCTCCTCCAGGGAATAGCCCTGCAGAATTGTAGCTTTGAATTTATTCTTTGCCTTTGCAGGTATCAATACCACTGTCTTCTGCATATTCAATGCTCCATTGATACGCCTGGCAGCTTTCTTGAATGTACTTTGGTAATCGGTCTTGTGCCGGAGAGATACGGACAACTCAGCCAACAGCTTGAATCCACGGCGTTTTTGTTCCAACTCATGACGGATTGCAATTGACTGTACATCCAATGACAGGATCTTGGCTGCATTCTGCTCATTTAATTTTATCAATGCTTCCGGAGAAATATCCTCTGCTTCCTCTTCCACAAGGTCTTTATCCCATACGGCAGATATATCCTCCTTCTGATCCGCCGAATCTCTCAGCGTTTCAGAACCGGATTTCTTATGGGAAAACAGACAAAATACGCCGGTCCAGTCCAATCCTCTTGGTGCGCCGCCCATTGGCGCAATTTCCACCCCGGTATATAATCCCAATACAGGTACTCTGCTGCCAACCACCTGCTGCAATACCAATGCATCCTCCAGATCACCGCCGCTGTATCCGGCGCATCGCCCTGCACAATCAATATATATTGCAAAAATCGGCTCCCTGCCATCCAGCTTATCAAAAAGGGCTTCAATTTTAGGTGTCATATAACGCAAGTCCAATGCTCTGAACATCAACTGAAACTCCGTTCCTTCCACCATATCCGGTTCAAACATGATAATCCCTTTTTTCTCCCGGTCAATTCCAAAGCATAAGCGGCTGGCATAATTATCTTCATTATATGCGTCCCCCTTTTTACCATGGTTGATTCCAAACAGCAAAAAGAAAGGATAATCCTCAGGTGCAATCTCATCTCCCAGCAATTCCTCCATAAAAGTAAGTGCCGGTATGTGATTGATTTCAAGTATCATCGGTCCCTCTGCCCGGGTTACCTTATAATACCGGGAAGCCGGGCGGCATCCATGCATGATGGTACTGTCAATCCGTATATCATCAGAAAAGGCCATTACCATTGCATAATGATCACCCATTCCCTGACCGATAAACTGTCTTGTGGGTGTGCAGACATGATCCCCCTGCATACCTGCTCCCGTCAGCGGCGGCAAGAATCCCAATCCCTTCTTAAGCCCATTAAGCAGCCAGGTTGCCATCATCAAACGCAGCCTGCCTTCCTCCTGTTCAACAGCATCATAAAAAAGCATAACAGAAGAATCCTTCTTCACACCTGCATGTAATAATTCTTTCCCCAGGCGGATTCCGGTATCCATTTCACTTTCCGGCAATCCATTATCCATAAATACATCACATGCGGAACCATCCAGCCAGATACAGGCTGCTCCAACCTGATTCCCTGCATATCCATATGCATCATTGGTAATAATCCCGGCTGCGCCGCCGCCATAAATACGTGCAGACTGGCCAACTACTGAAACAACTGCATCACGCAGCAACTGCTGGTTATGGCTTGCCGTACAAAACAGCAATACCATATCACAGGGATCTTTCCGCCCTGCCTTGTTCAAAGCTTTCCTGGCGGCTTCCTGACCGGCCTTGCTGCTATTTGGATTCTCACTGAAACCCACTTCTGCCTGCATATATCATTCTCCTTTTACCGCTGATCCCCCAAAAAAATAACGCCAACCGTACCCGGTCCGGAATGGGCGCCTATGCTGGGACCAATCGGCCGGACAATATACTTATCATATCCAAGACGCTGCCTGATCATTTCCTTCAGATACTCCGCATCCTCTTCGCAATCACCATGTATGATCCCAATTGCAATCTGTTTCTCCTTAAAAGAACCCAAACGTGCTTCCATATAATCAACCAATGCAGAAAAGGATTTCTTACGCCCCCTGACCTTATCCAAAGCCACAAGCTTACCCTCGTCATTCACATGTAAAATCGGTTTCACAGAAGCCAAAGTCCCCAATATTGCCGAAGTCTTGGAGAGCCTCCCGCCGCGGAACAGATAGTCCAGATTATCAACGGTAAACTGGAGGCAGATATGCGGCACCAGTTTTTCAATCTCCGCCGCCGTTTCCTCCAGACTCATACCATTTTTCCTGCATTCCACTGCCTTCATGATCATCAGTATTTCCCCAACTGTGGCAGATAATGTATCAATCACCTTAATCTTTATATCAGGATATTCCTCCATCACTTCATTGGAAGACATCACAACATTGCTGTAACCGGCACTCAGTGCTGAAGAAAAACTAATATGCAGTATATCCTTCCCCTCTTTTGCATATGCCGAAAATTTCTCCTGTATTACAGCCGGATTACTTGCCATCGTTCCAACTTTTTTCTTATTACGCATTTCATCATAGAATTCCTTAATCGTCAGTTCCTCATCCCCGCCGTATTCCTTTTCCTCCACGCTATAATAGTGAGGTATTACACATATACCATTCTCCTCCACAAACGCTCCGGGCAGATCAGCATTACTCTCTGTTGAAATAATAAAATCTCTCATACGACACCCTTCCTTAACTATCTATTTGATTTTCAAAGTATTAAAATCAGAATACCACATTTTACAACATAATGGAATAATTGATTTCTGCTGTTTATCACACTAATTGGAATACCCGCCTCACTCTGATTATCTAACCGTCAGCACATGAAACTGCATGCTTTACCGCAACAACTCAAACGAGGTAAACACCCACAGACCGTCAACCATTTCATAAATCATGTCGTGTGTACTATATCCAACCACAGTTGTAAGATCTTCACCTAAGTTTTCCACCGTCACACTGACAGTATACTGCGATTCATTTTTATATATGATTTCAAGCGTTTCTTCACCTTTGAATATATCCGTTCCGCGGGAGGCCGGCATATCATATAGAACACCGTCAATTTCACAGTATAAAAACGTATCCAACAATTCGTTTACGATGTCAGTACTGAACAGGGATTCAAGATGCGCCCGTAAATCAGCCATTGTGTTAATGTAGGGGTGATTGACACGGTAGTAATGCCTGTCATCTATCTGGTGCATGTCTTTGCTGACTGGCAGCGTTTCAACCAGGATCCAACTCATGGCTTCGCGTGCTGACTGGTAAGCCTCCTCAATCCGGGAATCCTCCAAAGTGTTCGTCCTGAAGTTATCTTCCTGTGTTCCCGCTCCGGTAAAAGTACAGCCAACCGCAGCAACAGTCAGTATAATTACAATAACAAATGCAGGGACAGCCGTCTTCTTATTTTGGATAATCATATTCAACCTTTTCCCCTGCGCAAACCGTAGCGTGATAATAATCAAGATTAGAACAGACGATGTGATAATAACTTCAAACACAGTCTACACCTCCTTCTCCTCAGCCTCATTCAGAATCGCATACAACTCATTAATATCTTCCCTGGACAGTGCCTTTTGATCAATCATTGCGCTCAGCATGAGCCCGATTCTCCCTTTATAAACCCTGGACAAAAAGTTATGTGTTTCAGCGAAAATAACATCCTTGCGCTGAACAGCTGGATAAAACTGTTTTGCCCGTTCACCTTCTTCGTGGTATATCGCGCCTTTTGCTTCCATGCGCGACAACATAGAGATAACGGTATGCTTGGTCCAGCCTGTTTCTTCTTTTAATGCGGCAACAAAGCCGGTGATTGTGCGCGGTGATGCTTCCCACATGCAGTTCATCAGCTTCCATTCACCATCCGACAAGCTTATTTTCTTATCCATATCAAACCCCTCCAATATAGGTAACTATATGTCTACCTTTATTATAGCATTAGGTAGACATTTGTCAACCCATATTTAGTGCAGATAAAATTGCCTTTTAATGTACTAATGGGGAATGAAAAATCCGGACGAGTCCTGTACCTCACTCGTCCGGATTTTCACTCCCCTATTAACTTAGGTTAACAAAATTTTATTATCCTTCAGCCGGCTTCTCCCCCAAGGTAATGGTAAGCTCCACACTCTGATATTCTCCATTCTGTGGACGTTTCACCGTTAACTGCGTTGTATCACCTGCTGCATAATACTGTAATACATCCTGCAGGTCCTGATAGGATGATATCTTATCTCCGCCAAACTTGACAATGATATCTCCGCTGAGCATCCCGGCAGCCTCAGCCGGTGTACCCTTATCTACTTCAATGACATAGACACCCTGCGGAATCTTATACAATGCGGACATATCCTGGCTGATGGATTCCAGGCGGATTCCCATATAACCGCTCTGTCCTTCTTCTACCTTTTCTCTGGTCTCTTTCAGCATTAATTCTGTAATGATCGGCTTGGCTGCTGAAATAGGGATGGCGTATCCCATGCCTTCAATTGCATCACCGCCGATTTTATTGGAATTGATTCCAATTACTTCACCTCTTAAGCTTAGCAGAGCTCCGCCTGAATTGCCGGGGTTGATTGCGGCATCCGTCTGAATAAATGTACCGCCGGAACCGTCCTCCAAAGTAATGTCTCTGTTTAGTGCACTTACGATGCCGGTTGTAACAGACTGTCCATAACCAAGGGCATTTCCGATTGCAATAACCGGTTCTCCCAGCGTTAAGGATTCACTGTCACCCATGGTCGCTATGGAAATGGCGTTCTTGGTTTCCTCTGAAAGGGATTCAAGGGGAATCGCCAGCACTGCCAGATCCATATCCGTATCTTTTCCCTTAAGCTGTGCTGTTGCCGTTGAATAATCCACAAAAGTAACATCCAGAGAATTTGCATCCGATACCACATGATAATTGGTTGCAATCAACAGTTCGGTCTCGCTTTCTGCTATGATAATACCAGAGCCGCTTGCTACAGCATCCTGGCTTTGCCGCTGCCCGTAAAAGTTCATGCCGTTATAGGTATAATTATTCATGATGGATACCATTGACGGCATCATTTCTTTTACCACACTTGTTACATCAGATGAGATTACTTTTAACTCGCTTGTATCTGTCAGCTTGATACCGGATTGGGATTCATCCGAAAGATTCGTACTGCCTATGTCCGGTGAATCCACATTCTGACTGAGTACTGATTCATCCTGCGTTCCTGTATTATATCCGGTTGCCTGTGTTACAGCATAAAACCCAATTCCGGCAAATAAACCAAAAAACAGCCCAAGACTTACGCTGACCAATAATTTTTGAAAATAACCGGCAGGTTTTTTGGGCTTTTCCTTCTTGCTGCCGGAAATCCTCCCGCTGTTTACCAAATTTCGGTCTATCGTATTTATTTGTTCATTACCGCTGTATATGCCTGATTGGTTAGAATCGGAGCCGGCATCGGCATCGATACCGAAGTAGTTATTATCATTCATTACGATTACCTCTCTTCCTTTCGTTAATATTATGTCAATTTCTGCTTATGTTCATAGTATAACCACCTATTGTGTTCAAATTGTGATAGAAATATTAAACACTTGTGAATTTATCAGCGTCTCCTGGAATAATCTTACTCCTCTTCTTTTGTCTTGCCGTAACCCTGGGCAGCATCAATGCCGTCCACATCTCTTCGTCTGCTTTCCCGATCCCAATAAGCTCTGTCCATAGTCATTGCATATATCCACTTTTGGGGCAGCCTTTTATAATTTTTCCCCAGCCTGTAACCCAGATATTTATATGCACTTTGTATATAAAGACGGGGAATCTGCTTCCTCAGACCCATTTTCTTAAGATGTGCCCTTGTCTCCCTGACCAGGCGCTTCCCCTCAGACTCAGAGGAAATCTCTGCAAAAACCTCCGGATGGTCTGCCTGAGATACCGCCATGTCAAAGTTTCGGTGGAACTGCTGTCTGTCGGTATAATTGTGGGAATGAATCACTTTGGCTTCTGCCGCATAATATATGGCATAACCGCTTTGCATTGCCTTGGCTGCATAAATCATATCCTCATTGAAAATAGTATGCCGGATAAAACCTCCCAATTCTTCATAGATATCCCTTCTGTATGCTGCGCAGGAATTGGAACAGAAGTAGGCCTTGATGCCAAGTTCCCCGGTATCCTGTTGGGTTTTGAGCCTGGACTGGGGAGGATAATTGAACAGGCGGCTGAATCGTTCCATTTCACTGCAGTTCTCTGCCGGCAGCTGTCTTGCATAAGCAACCGCCACATTTCCCCGCAGTTCGGACACAAGATTTTCCAACAGACTGTTATCCCATGGTATGGAATCCTGGGTCATCATTACAAAAATCTCCGCCTCTGATTTCTGCACGGCTATGTGTCTGGTCTTTCCATGGTCAAACTCCCGTTTTGATAAATGATATACTTTTATTTTTTTATGTTTTTCAAAAAAAGCAGTTCCATAGATCAGGGTTTCAAAATATTTTTCTTCCGTGTTCATGATAATGATCCTATGAACCGGCAGTGTCTGCTTTTCCAGGTGCTCTAATATGGCTAATAGTCTTTTGTCCGGTTTATAGGTTGGTATGATAATATCTATGACTGCTGGATCTGTGTCTGTTGTCTTTTCGTCACTATTCATTTTCTGGTTCCCCCCACAATAACAATACGTCTCCGGCTGAATTGCTGCGTATTGCATAAATACTCTGTTGTAAAAATTTGTCAGAGGGGAGCATATCATATATATACATTTTGTATATATATTGCTCCCCTCTTCGGTTATCAGTTATATTACATTACCATTCATCTGATGCTACTGTCCCACATACTGTGATGTGTCCGATTTTATCTTAGTACTGTATTCCTTCACACTGGAGGAAACAGAGGTATAATCATCATTATTGCCAAACAGGAATTCGTGCAGCCACAATACATTGGACTCCAGATCAAGCGGTACAACACAGCTTCCTTTTGCACCGATATTCCCGGTGGTACGCATGCTCTCTTCCGGGAATCCGCCTTCATCCACTATCTCATAATCCATAATCTTACCCAACAGGGTTATGACATCCGTGGAATCAAGTGAAGTATAGATATTCTCTGCCACAGCCTGATACACTTTGGTTAATGTTTTTAAATCGGCATTTTTAGCCTGATCTTCTATAGCCTGAAGCACTTCTCTCTGTCTGGAGGCACGTTTAAAATCATCACCACGCGTATACCGGATACGACAGTATGCCGTGGCCTGCAGTCCGTTCAGCAGCTGGTAGCCTGTCTGCTTCACTTCCGTATAACTACTGTTCAATACCTCGGTTGCTATGCTGTACTGGTAATTATTGATATGCTCTAACTCTTCTGCATCAACATCGATCCATACACCACCCAAACCATCAATCACTCCCGACACACCTTTATAACCAACCGTTATAAAATCCGTTATGTTCAAATCCAGATTCATATTGAGCATCTTGATCGCCTGCTCTGCACCGCCTTTGGAGTAGGCAGCATTGGCTTTGTCATATCTGTCATTACCAAGATTCAGATAAGTATCACGGTAGACGCTGACAATTTTGATCTCACCGGTGTCCATATTAACACTGGCTATCATGATACTGTCACTCAGGCTTCCTTTATAAATACCGGAATCTGTTTTGGCATCCACTCCAAAAAGCGCAATATTCCAATACCCTTGCAGTATTACATTCTTATTTACCCCTTCATTGATACCCAGTTCTTCTTCATTCAGTTCCGGAATGGTAATTTGGGGGGTATCTGTTGCATATACCCTGTACAGAACAAATAACATTGCCAGAATCACTATGATTTCAAAACTGAAAATAATAATCTTCCGGCGTTTTCTTGCTTCTCTCTGTTTTGCTGTTAATTTTTTTGCAGATGCAGACTTCGCAACCTTTGTCTGAGCGGATTTTGTTGCCATTTTAATTTTCTCCCTTGCTTCACATATTCAGGATCAATATGCATTTTTGTTAATAAATCCTGTAAAAAAAGTTAAAAATATTATTTTTATATCAAACCCTAAAGTCCAGTTCTCTATATAATAAATATCATAATCTATCCTTTTCCTGATTGATGTATCTCCTCTCAGGCCATTTACCTGTGCCCAGCCTGTTAAACCCGGCCTGACCTGATGCTTTACCATATAGCGGGGAATTTCTTCCCTGAATTTTTCTACAAACAGAGGTCTTTCCGGTCTTGGTCCCACAAGACTCATATCCCCCCTTAATATATTAAGCAGCTGCGGCAGTTCATCAATGCTTGTCCTCCTGATCAGCCTGCCGATACCGGTTACCCGGGGGTCGTCCTTTGTCGTCCAGGATTTCTTCTCTATATTGGGAGACTGGACTTCCATGCTGCGGAATTTGTACATAAAGAAAGATTTATTATGAAGTCCGATCCGCTCCTGTTTAAAAACCACAGGACCCGGACTGCTGATTTTAATCAGCATAGCCGTGAGCAGCATTAATGGTGATGTTATTATAATACCCAACAGGGAACCCAAAATATCCATGGTTCTCTTCATAATTACATTTACGGTATTGGTGAGCGGTACATAACGGATGTTGATGACCGGCAGTCCCATCAAATCCTCCGTGTATGGATTGCTTGGTATCAAACTGTTATAATCCGGAATAAACTTCGTATGCACACCGGATTTCTCACAAGTATCCACAATAGTTTCCAGGTGTTCATAATCCTTGAGGGATAGTGTGATGGAAATTTCATCCAATCGGTTTTCCTGCAGTATGGAATCAAGATTATTGATGGGGCCCATAACCTTGACTCCTTTATATAAAGTTCCCGACGGTATATGGTCATCCAGAATGCCGCAGACAACATAACCCCACTGCGGATGGTCAAATATCCGGTTGATATACTCCTCAGCCGCTCTGGAATATCCCACCAGCAGTATATGTTTCAGATTATATCCTTTACCGCGCATTTTCCGCAGTAATTTCCGTAATCCGATCCGCATGCCGCAGGTAAGCGTAACATTCAGCATGATAAAGATAACCATCACCCAACGGGAATAGTTAATTTCCCTTAATACAAGATATAATGCAATAATACACAGCGCCATTCCGATCACATTGGCCTTGACAATCCCATATACCTCAAATCGCAGGCGGATGGTTCTCTTTGGTGTATATACATTGCACATATAATAAGCGAACATATAAGCAATAAGGACAACTGCCAGCATGATTAAATATTCATTAATTGACAGAGTACCAGCCTGCGGCCCATCCTCAATAATGTAGAACTTGATATAATAGGCCAATAAATAAGACACAACAATTATGAGAATATCAAATATTACCAACAGTCTGTTAAATACTTTCTGATTATCTTTTATCATATACGTCACCCGGTTTGTATATCTCCAAATATTTTACAATATTATTACAGAAAGTACAACTTAAGAATTTATGAATGCAAGCATGTATATTCTGTACATTCCCACTCTTTTATAGGATATTTGCTCTTTTTTCTGGAATAACCATAAATTGATTGACATTTTACAGCTTTAACTTAGTTTTTGGAAAATAAGCGCAGCGTATCGGCATATAATTGCAGCTGAATCTGTATATAATTTTTAAAATGCTTATGATTATAACGTATTTTATTATCTTTACCTTCCGCTGAACTGCATTTTTTTATGCCCGCCCATAAACCACACAGATATAGCATACCCATTTTCTTACGGATAAAATATATATATTTCATTAAAAAACCCGGGATTAAAAAAGGTAAATTCCATAACAACTGAAATATTGGCATGTTCTTCCATATCATATATACATTATTTGCTGAAGAATGCTTTGTTTTAAACGGATTATAGCGGGAACCGGAAGAAGCGCTTCCTGCATGTCTGATGCAGGCGGAAGGTTCATAATAATTACGGTAACCATAAATCCTTGCCCTATATCCTATATCAATATCTTCCATATAGGCAAAATGCATTTCGTCAAAATATCCGATTTCCTCCAGTATGGATTTCCGGTAAATTGCCGCTCCTGCACAGGCAGCAAAAACCTCTGTCGGTTTCTCAAAATCTGCCGCCGGCTTTCCCTTTCCGCGGGAATAGGCCCAGCCCAGAACACAATATCGGTCTCCTGCATCATCAATCCTGTCATCCCGGTCCCACATAAGCATCTTCCCACTGACAGAGAAAATATTCCGGTCTGATTCTATTCTGGCATGTAATGACTTGATAAATCCGCTTTTCACTTCCGTATCATTATTCAGTAAAATCACATAAGGAGCCTGAGATGTCCGTATCCCCTGATTGACTGCGTGACAAAACCCGGTATTGGAGGTAAGGGTAATCAGCCTTACCCAGGGATATTCCATACGGATCTGCTCCAATGATCCATCGGTGGAACCGTTATCCACCACCACCACCCCAAATGATTCAAACTCTTCTCTCTGTAGTGCCAGACTATTCAGGCAGCCGGCAATATATTTTTTACCATTGTAATTGGGTATGACCACCGTTACTTTTTCCATTGACCTGCTTTCCTGTCTGCCTGTACACATATCCGGGGATCCCATAATACACGATACCCTGCCTGCCTGAGTGCATTTCCCAGCATAAGGCTTAAGCTTACATAATCCGTTCCTATGGGTAATGTCCGGTAGTCAAAAATTTCCTCCCCCGGATATTTCTGATAAGGGAATCCTGTAATCCGCAGAAACAGCTGATGGCACTCCTCCCGAACCTGAATACATCGTATATCCACAGCATCGGCATCCTGACATAATGCGGCACGGTGCATATATCCACTATACTTTTCATGAATTCCTTCATATAGGATACTGCCGTCACTACGATAAATACCACCCGTTATTTTCCTGTCTGCCAGAAGTCTTCCCCCCACAGCCCCAATATCTTTTCTGATTTCCAGAACAGATCCTTCGTATTCGATACCATAAAAACCTACATGCTTAAGCGGACAGACTTGCGCCTTCCATCCCCTTTGCCGGATAAAATCCTGAAGGGCTCCGGCACCTGCTTCGTATGCATACTCCTTGCTTCGGGGATTTTCTGCCGTGGATCCGGTGTGGCAGCGCCAATGATACAGAACCTTTTGAACATGCCGGATACTGGCCTCCGGCTCTATTTTCCCATTCTTCTCAGATATCTCATTCTTGTCTTCACTCTTGCTCTCATCTGCCCCCACAGGCAGCATACATGACCTGTCCATCAGTTCTCCTGCTGCCCGAAGAGCCACATCATAATCCTGCGCACCTTCACAGGACTTGCGAAAGCGTAATTTTCTCAGCAGCCCGCTTTCCAATACCATAAAATGACAGATGTAATTATTACTTAATAACAAATCCAGATTAAAATCTTCTTTAAAATGAGGGTCATAAAAACAGGTTCCGCTCTGATCGCATTTATCTTCATCTGAATAAATCAGACTTACCCTGCACCCTTTTTGTCTGCCTTCCTCAATCCGACAAACGATTTCATACAAGGCATCCGGTGTAAGAAGATCATCATGATCCAATAAACCAATATAACTTCCCCGTGCTTTCTCAAGGGCCTGGTTCGTATTTTCTGATATACCTTCATTTGATGACAGGCCGATATAACAGATCCTCTCATCCGGATATTCCTGCACAACCCTCTTCACATTGTTATCCCCGGAAGCATCCGCAATCAACAATTCCCAGTGCGTATAGCTTTGCTGCACAACAGAATCCACCAACGCTCTTAAAAAGGGTTCCGGTGTATGATATGCCGGCACCAGGATACTGATCAGGGGGCTGTTTTCCCATACGGCTTCCCGCTGCCTCTTAAGCTCCTTCGCAGAAGGTCCGCTATAAACATAATCCTCATAATAACCAGCTTCCATACGTTCCCTTGCTGCATAATATGCTGCCCGTATGCCGTTTCTCCTGACATAGTATAAAGTCTTCTTTATATTTGCTGCGCTGATTCTACCTGACATTCTGACTCCCAGCTGTTACTTTCACAGTTCTGCCTTTAAATCCTCAGTCAGTTTCTCTACCCTGGCCTGTGCATCCTCCAAAGAAGTACCTTTTACGCCCATATAGAACTTAATCTTGGGCTCCGTACCGGAAGGACGGGCACAACACCATGCATTATCCGGCAGTTCAAAATACAATACATTGGATTTTGGAAGACCGGTTACCGACTCTTCTCCGGTTACCATATTCACAACCCGGTCATTTTCATAATCCCGGAAGGAAAGCACCTTCGATCCGCCAAATGCTTTGGGCGGATTCTGACGAAGCTTATTCATGATTTCCGCAATCTGCCTTGAACCATCAATACCTTTCAAGGTTATAGTATACTGTGTCTCTTTAAAATATCCATATTTCTCATACATTTCCATCATCATGTCCCACAAGGTCTTACCCTGACTCTTGCAGAACGCTGCCACTTCACACAAACACATTACGGCAACAACAGCATCCTTATCCCTGGCATGGGTACCCGCCAGGCAGCCATAGCTTTCCTCCAGACCAAATACATAATGATTGGAACCCGTCTCTTCAAACAGCTTAATCTGTTCGCCAATGTACTTAAATCCGGTTAATACTTCAACCAGCTTCACATTATAAGCCCGGGTAATGGGGAAGGTCATATTCGTGGTAACAATGGTAGTGATCATGGCCGGGTTGGCAGGCATGGTACCAAGGGCTGTCTTTTCCCTCAGCAGGTACTCTGCAATGAGCATACCTGACATATTACCGGTAAACGGTATATACGCTCCGCTTTTCCTGTCCTTTACATATATTCCCAGACGGTCCGCATCCGGATCTGTAGCCAGTACAACATCCGCATCCTTCTCTGCCGCCAGTTTAAGCGCATAGGTAAACGCCTTGGGATCCTCCGGATTGGGATAATCCAGGGTAGTAAACTCCGGATCCGGATTCTCCTGCTCCGGCACCACATATACGTGTGTAAAGCCAAGCTCCGACAATATCCTCCTGACAGGAAGATTACCTGTTCCGCACAGGGGTGTATATACAATGCGGACATCATCCGCAACTTTTTTAATTATATCCGGATGAACAATCTGCTTCTTTAATTCTTCCATATAGGCATCATCTATTTCCTTACCGATCACCTGATACAGACCTTTTGCCAGTGCTTCTTCCTTATCCATGGTCTTAACGGTATGATAATCCCTGATGCGCTGAACTTCTGTAATGATTTCCTCATCTCTGGGAGAAGTCACCTGCGCACCGTCCTCCCAATATACCTTATATCCGTTATATTCCGGAGGATTATGGCTTGCTGTCACAACAATGCCCGCTGTACATTTCAAGGTACGCAGGGCAAATGACAGCTCCGGTGTCGGCCGAAGGGATTCAAACACATAAGCCTTGATTCCATTTGCAGCAAGGCACAATGCCGCTTCATCTGCAAATTCCGGTGACATACGGCGTGAATCATAGGCAATTGCCACGCCCATTTCCTGTGTCTTCTGTTTGATTATATAATTCGCAAGCCCCTGTGTGGACTTTCTTACTGTATAAATATTCATCCGGTTGGTTCCCGCACCGATGACACCACGCAGTCCGCCTGTTCCAAATTCCAGTTCTTTATAAAATCTTTCTTCGATTTCAGTTTTATCATTGCGGATTCCCAGAAGCTCATTCTTGGCAGCCTGGTCAAAATAATCGTCTTCCAGCCAAAAATTGTATTCATCCATAAAGCTCATTTTCGTTCCTCCTCCTTGTTATTCATTGTTGCATTGTTGACATTATAGCATAATTGCCTGTTTATGGAAAGTATCTTCTAAGAATCCAGCACTAAAAATGTTACAAATTTGTTACTGCCTGCTCATCGTACCATAGGACTGCCGAAAGGGTTAAATCCGTAACGAGAAATCACTCTTATCCAGCGAAAAGTTAGGATTGTAATAAGGATCCCCTTTTTCAAGGACTTCCTTCCATCTATTGCGGAATTGCCCGGATTCCTGATTATACCGTTCTGCTCTTTCTCCCTGGTCATCCATTCCTCTGGAAAGAGATTCGTAATGGAAGAGTTCTGCAAAAGGGGTAAATACATTCAGCAGCCCCATTTCCCGCAGTTTCAGGCAGAAGTCCACGTCATTCAGAGAGATTTTGAAGCTTTCATCCAGCCCGCCGGTCAATTGGAAGAGACGGCGTTTTACCATCAGGCAGGCGCCTGTGACAGCGGATACATTCTGGGCGTAGCAGAGGCGTCCCATATAACCCAGGTTCTGCCGATGCTGTTTGTAATGGCTGTGTCCGGCGGTTCTGTGGGCTCCAAGCCCAATCACCACGCCGGCATGCTGGATTGTTTTATCCGGATATAAGAGCTTGGCTCCCACTGCTCCCACATCCTCCCTTTGGGCATACATGAGGAGTTCTTCCATCCAATTAACGGTAATCACTTCCGTATCGTTATTCAACAGCAGCAGATATTCCCCGTCAGCAGCTGCTGCTCCCAGATTGTTCACAGAGGAGTAGTTAAATGTTCCCTGGTATGTTACTATTTTAATTTTTCCATCCGGGCTTTGCAGGTATTTTTTGTCGTGATCTGTCTGCGCAGGAGTTTCCGGGAAAGGTTCTTCCAGCAGTTCTGTATAGTAGTTTTTGATTTCTTTGGATGTACTGTTGTTTTCTATGATTATGATTTCGTAATTGTCATATGTTGATTTGTTTATTATGGAGCTTATACAGCGGCGCAGCTCGTTTGTGTGATCCTTGTTGGCAATCAGTATGGATATTTTGGGGTTGCCGATGATCTGGTAGCGGATGCGGAAAATAGTTTCAAATGCTTTGGTGCTGGTAATCTGGAAATGTGTGAAACCATGTTTATTCAGATGTTCGGTCACAGCACCCCTGGCAGCGCTGATGGCATAGGGTTTGGCTCCAATACCGGAAGCCGTGCTGCCGCTGTGGCTCCGCCAATAGTAGAGGAGTTTGGGGATATGGACAATACATTTTGCGTTATCTGTAAGACGCAGAATCATATCATGGTCCTGGCTGCCGTCAAATTTCGTGCGGAATAATTCAGCCCCATCCAATAGTGTTCTGGAAAAACAGCTGAAGTGGCAGATGTAATTATTGGCACGCAGGTTGTCGGGAGCAAAATCCGGTTTGAAATGCATGGTCAGCATTTTATCAATGCTGGCGCCTTTAAATGTGGTTTCATCGCAGTAGAGGTAATCGGCACCTTTTTCATTAACAGCCTTTGCATACTCGTAGAGGACCGATGGATGAAGGATATCGTCGTTATCCAGCAGGCCTATATACTCACCGCTTGACAGACCGAGGCATCTGTTGGTATTGCCTGCTATTCCTTCATTCTTCTCAAGCTTCTGGTATATGATCCGTCCTTCGCTTTTTGCTGCTTCCTGGCGCTTTATATAGTCATGGCAGATTTCTTCTACATATTCATAACCCTCTCCGGAACCGTCAGCCAGGCATAATTCCCATTTTTCATAGGTCTGGCCCACTACGGAATCAAGCATGTTTGTAAGAAATTCCCGGGGAGTGTTGTATAATGGTACTAATATACTGAAGGTGACTCTCAGGGGAAAGAATTCTTTTCGTTGTCTGTCAGCTTCTTCATGGGAAGGAAAACTTGCAGTCCCGAAATGTTTCATGGCTTCACGCTCCCGCTTTTTATAGCCGAGCTTATGAATAAAGCCTTTCGGGCCGCCCAGATTTTGCAAACGGTCTTTCTGGCGTATGATAAAGTGAATGCATTTACGCAGTGGCTGGCTCATTTTCCACAGCGGATTTGATTTTATGCGGTTTAACTTCCATATAAGTTCCTCATTTTGGGATTCCAGAGCCGCTACTCTGGATGCCAGGTCCGCACATTTTAAATGTTCCTTTTCGTAAGCTTCTTTATATTCCATTTCCGTCATTTTCATACCTCATCCCCGCCCTTCGCTCAGTAATGCTGAGCATGTGGACTTTGCATTTTTATATCCCATGTGCGCTTAATCTTTAATATTTAACTTTGTTGAACCTGGCTCCTGTTCTTAACCTCGGCTTTGCTTGATGAGGTTAAATAATGGTTACTATAATTACACAGTTTCAATCCCGTAATGCGGTTTCTGGCTATGATACCGATCCGGTATCTTCCTGTTGGGAGCATTTCCTTGTTTGTTAAACTAATCTGAAAACCGCATAAAGCCACATTACATTGATCAGGCATATTTTCTTCCAGATCAGGCCGGTATTGCTCTTCTATGTTCTGGATAAAGCAGTTTTGATCATTTTCCGGGGCTTTGGAAAAAAATAATTTCTTGTCATAACATGCGTTATTATCTCCCAGAACTATACTGTAGCCAAGTATACGTTCCTCGCTGCATTCTTCTATCCTGAGAAGCAGGCATGAATCCTGACGATATTCGCCCGGCTTTCTCTCCCATACCTTAGGTTTGAAGGGGTGCGGTCTGTTTTGCTCCGTTACATATTGTTCGCGGATCCTTGTGTCCAGTCCGTCCTGGTTCAGTTCCTCCGGATAATAGGGATCATAGCCTTTCAGATCGGGATGTCGCCGGTAAAGCTTATTCTTTTCTTCCATCAATCGTTCCAGCTTCTCAGGTGATTCATCATCACCGCGGCTTAAGGATTCATGATGCCAGGCATATGCCGTATTCACCACAACGTTATGATATCCTTTTTCATATAGGGTAAAGCATAGGTCCACATCATTAAAAGCTATTTGCAACTCTTCTGAAAAACCGCCTGCTTCCCCATAAATCTCCCGTCTGATCAGCATGCAGGCACCGGTAACTGCCAGTACATTACTGTCAATTTTATTCCTTCCAAAATAATAACATTTATTATCATCAAGAAACTGCAGCTTGTGGACAGGTCCCATGGGCAGGTTTGTAATACCTGCATGCTGTATAATGACAGTTTCCGGATAATAAAGCTTCAACCCCACAGCGCCTACATGTCCCTGTCCTGCATAGCTTGTCATTTTCTGTAAAAAGCCGCGGCAGCATAGTTCCACGTCATCATTCATAAACAACAGGAACTCTCCTGTCGTCAATTTGGCTCCTTCATTACACATCTGGGAAAAATTAAAATCCATAGGTTTGAATACATATGTTATTATATCAAATGCTTCTGCTGCAGTATTTGAATTTAGCTCTTTATTGAAATCACCAATTATCTCTTTTAACTTTGCTTTGTTATCCTCATTGCTGCCGTTGTCAATAATAAATACCTCCCGAATAAAAGGAGTCCCGAATTGAAACAAAGACGACAGTGCCTTTTTCAGGATCTGCGGATTATCTTTAGAGGGAATCACCACCGATACCTGATTATATGCTTTTCTTATTTCCTCTTCTGCTGACAGGCTGTCAGGGCTGTGAGAAAGCGGATTTTTCCACTCCATATAATCCGGCCCGACAGGCTCATAAGCACGATGACTTAGTATCCTTGGAATTCTTTTTATGGTATTACATTCTCTTCCATCAAAATGCTTGTCTTCTCTATTCTGAATAAAGCAGATCAAAGAAC
>Ga0153941_1000340_pt1 | contig 20907 bp, 13 predicted proteins | sample TSNJ025MetaG_FD_104733 | JGI IMG/M metagenome (GOLD analysis project Ga0153941, IMG submission 104733) | Attine ant fungus gardens microbial communities from New Jersey, USA - TSNJ025 MetaG | ecosystem: Host-associated > Fungi > Mycelium > Unclassified | place: USA: New Jersey, Brendan T. Byrne...
ATGCTGTGCTCCATAGAGGAACTGGGTTCTTCCAGGGACATGTATCCTGAGGCACCGGAGGATGGTATCTATATATTCCCGGCAGATGTGAAAACGGGAGAAGATGCAGTTGCTTTGCTGGGACTGCGGGATACGGTATTTGAATTTGAGGTGACCAGCAACCGGGTTGATTGCTATAGTATCCTGGGACTGGCAAGAGAAACCGCCGCCACCTTCGGCAAGCCGTTCAACCCTCCTGCTGTTGCAGGCGGTGGTAATCAGGAAGATGCCGGAGACTATGTGGCAGTAGAAGTAAATGATATGGATTTATGCAGCCGTTTTTGTGCCAGAATCTGTAAAAACATTAAAATTGCCCCATCCCCGGTATGGATGCAGCGGCGTCTGGCTGCAAGCGGTATCCGGCCCATTAATAATCTGGTGGATATAACCAACTATGTAATGGAGGAATATGGACAGCCGATGCATGCTTATGACCTTGACATGATTGCCGGGCATAAGATCATTGTCCGCCGGGCGAAGGATGGAGATGTATTCCAGACACTGGACTCCCAGGTAAGGAAGCTGGACAGTGAAATGCTGATGATTTGTGATGCAGAGAAGGAAATCGGCATTGCAGGAATCATGGGCGGTGAGAATACAAAGATAACAGACCAGGTTTCCACGGTTTTATTTGAGGCGGCAACCTTTCATGGACCCAATGTCAGAAAATCAGCCAAGCGTCTTGGACTTCGTACGGAGGCATCCGGTAAATTTGAAAAGGGGCTGGATCCGGGTAATGCAGAAGAAGCAATTAACAGGGCCTGCCAGCTGATTGAAGAACTTGGCTGCGGAGAAGTGGTGGGAGGCATTGTGGATATAAAGAAACCCTTACACCCCCTGCGTCGGATTGCTTTTCATCCTGACAAAATAAACCGCATTCTGGGAACTGATATTCCGGAAGCAGAAATGATTGCCATTTTCCGCATGGAAGGACTTGACTATGAAGAAGACAGCAGGGAAGTAGTGATTCCTTCTTTCCGGCAGGATTTGGAAATACTTGCCGATCTGGCAGAAGAAGTTGCGCGGTTTTATGGTTATGACAAGATTCCCACGACACTGCCCACGGGGGAAGCAACCAACGGAAAGCTTTCCTACAAAATGAGGGTTGAACGAAAAGCCGGGGAAATTGCAGAATATTGTGGATTTTCCCAGGGAATGTGCTACTCTTTTGAAAGTCCAAGGGTATTTGATAAATTATTATTACCGGAGGACGATATTCTGAGAAAGGCAATTACTATTTCCAATCCTCTTGGAGAAGATTTCTCCATAATGCGTACGATTTCCTTGAATGGCATTTTAAGCAGCCTTGCAACGAATTATAACCGCCGTAACAAGAATGTCAGATTATATGAACTGGGCAATATATATCTGCCGAAACAGCTTCCGCCGGTGGAACTGCCGGATGAAAGGATGCAGTTTACCCTGGGATTTTATGGAGATGGTGATTTCTATACGATGAAGGGTGTGATGGAAGCTTTTTTTGACAGTGTTGGTATGAAGGAAAAGCCTGTATATGATCCCAAGGTTGGGAAACCTTTCCTGCATCCGGGCAGGCAGGCGCTTGTCCGGTATGGCGGCATGGAAATCGGTTATCTTGGGGAGGTGCATCCGGAGGTATTGGATCAGTATGATATAGGAACCAGGGCATATATTGCCGTACTGGATATTAATACATTGCTGCCCCTCACAACATTTGACCGTAAATATGAGAGTATTGCCCGATTCCCTGCAATCAGCCGCGATATCAGCATGGTGGTTCCGAAAGAAATCATGGTTGGGCAGATCGAACAGGTTCTTGAACAAAGAGGCGGCAGGATACTGGAATCCTATGAATTGTTTGATATCTATGAAGGCAGCCAGATCAAAGAGGGCTGCAAGTCAATTGCCTATTCCACCACCTTCCGGGCAAAGGACCGTACTTTGGAAGATGGAGATGTGAATGCCGTTATGAAGAAGATATTAAATGGACTTGAGCAGTTGGGAATTGAACTGAGACATTGATCCGCTGATTTACTCGTAATACAAATGTAATCCGGATTATTGGATTTGAACATCATGCAGCTATGCGCAGCGAAGCAGTGCCTAAGGTTTATAAAGCAGATCATTTTTGCAATAAGTATGCTTCGCTGCGATAACGGGAAATATAAGATTTATATAGAATGGAGGATTTATCACATATGGAAAGAAAAAACTCATGGGAAATTTATGATGAAAATCAATTAAAGGAATTGGAATCATTGAATCAGGGATACCGCAATTTTCTTGATCTGGGTAAAACAGAACGGGAATGTGTGGACCAGATTGTCAACACAGTGGAAGCTGCCGGATATCAGGAGCTGGAAAGCCTGATGAAAAAAGGTGCAGCATTAAAAGCAGGAGATAAGGTTTATAGTGTCTGGATGAATAAATCGGTGGTTATGTTCCAGATTGGAAACAAGCCAATGGCGGAGGGAATGAATATCCTGGGTGCCCACATTGACAGCCCGCGGCTGGACATTAAACAGAATCCTTTATATGAAGAAGGCGGTTTTGCCTATATGGACACTCATTATTACGGCGGTGTGAAGAAATATCAATGGGTGACGCTGCCGCTGGCAATTCACGGTGTTGTGGTTAAAAAGGATGGGACGACCATTGAACTGAATATTGGGGAAAATGAAGACGATCCGGTATTTTTTGTATCTGATCTGCTGATTCATCTTTCAGAGGAGCAAATGAAAAAGAAAGCTTCCGAAGTAATTGAAGGGGAAGCGCTTGATATCATTGTGGGAAACCGGCCGATTAAGGTAGAGAAGATAAAGGAAGAGGATAAAAATGCGGACGGCAAGACCGAAAAAGTAAAAGAAGCAGTTAAAGCAGGTATCCTGGATATCTTAAAAGAGCAATATGATATGGAGGAAGAAGATTTTGTATCCGCTGAATTGGAAGTGGTTCCAGCCGGGGCGGCAAGAGAAGCAGGATTTGACCGCAGTATGAACCTGGCCTATGGACAGGATGACAGAGTCTGTGCTTATACCTCCATGCAGGCAATGCTGGATACGCCTGTAACTGAGAAGACCATGTGCTGTATACTGGTGGATAAAGAAGAAGTCGGTTCCATCGGCGCTACCGGAATGAGAGCAAAATTCTTTGAGAATGCAGTGGCTGAAGTCATGAACCTGTGCGGTGAATACAGCGAATTAAATGTAAGACGCTGCCTTTCCCGCTGCAGTATGCTTTCATCTGATGTAAGCAGTGCCTATGATCCTTCTTTTGCCGGCAGCTTTGACAAGAAAAATGTTGCCTATTCAGGCGGCGGTATGGTATTTAATAAATTTACCGGCTCCAGGGGGAAAAGCGGTTCCAATGATGCCAATGCGGAATACATGGCATATATCAGAAATATTCTGGATGAAAAACAGATTAACTACCAGACTGCAGAACTTGGCAGAGTAGATCTGGGCGGCGGCGGAACCATTGCTTATATTCTTGCTTTATATGGTATGAATGTGATTGACAGCGGCGTAGCGGTAATGAACATGCATGCACCTTGGGAAGCTACGAGTAAGGCTGATGTATATGAGGTATACAGAGGGTACAAGGCATTTGTTGAGGGGCTGGGGATGTCATGACATCTATAAATGACAAGGCAGCTTTAAAAAAGTCGGATTTTTATTTTGAACTGCCGGAAGAACTGATCGCACAGGACCCCCTTGAAGACCGACTTGACTCCCGCTTACTGGTGCTTGATAAACAGACAGGAGAAACCACCCATCATACCTTTCGCGATTTGGAGTCATTTCTGAAGCCGGGAGATTGTCTGGTGCTTAATAATACCAGAGTTATCCCGGCAAGGCTCCTGGGCATAAGAGAAGAAACAGGCGCTCATGTGGAAGTACTGCTGCTGAAACGCAGAGAGAATGATATCTGGGAGACCCTGGTTAAGCCGGGTAAAAAATGCAGACCCGGAACAGTATTGTCCTTTGGCGGAGGAACCCTTAAAGCCAAGGTTCTGGAAACGGTAGAAGAAGGAAACCGTTTGATTCAATTTTCCTATAACGGAATTTTTGAAGAGGTTCTGGACCGGCTGGGAGAAATGCCTCTGCCGCCCTATATCACTCATAAATTAAAAGATAAGAACAGATATCAGACAGTATATGCCAAATATGAAGGTTCAGCTGCCGCACCCACAGCAGGTCTTCACTTTACTCATGATATGCTTAAATGCCTGAAAGAGAAAGGAATACATCTTGCTTATGTTACCCTGCATGTAGGTCTGGGCACCTTTCGTCCGGTAAAGGAAGAGGATGTGCTGAAACACCACATGCACGCAGAATATTATGAGATTACAGAAGATACAGCGGCGCTGATCAACCGGACAGCATGGGAAGGTGGAAATATCATTTGTGTGGGAACCACCAGCTGCCGTACAATTGAAAGTGCTGCTGATGAAAACGGGATTGTTATGGCAGGAAGCGGTAATACAGATATATTCATATATCCGGGATATCAATTTAAAATATTGGACGGACTGATAACCAATTTCCATTTGCCTGAGTCCACATTAGTGATGCTGGTTTCTGCATTGGCGGGAAGAGAACAAGTACTTAAGGCATATAAGGAAGCTATAGACCAGCGATACAGATTCTTCAGCTTTGGGGATTGCATGTTGATTCTGTAGGGGTTATTTTGAAGAAATGTGTCGAAATCATAAACTTCTTGAGATATTTATTAAAAAATGATATACTATACTTAGGTAATAAGACATTAGAAGTACTATATCAAATAGCAGGATAAATATTAGCTTTCTGAGAAAGGACGCTTTATGAATGAACGAAGAAGAAGTCAAAGAACGAATCTAAAGTCAAAGCTGATTATGAAACGTTTGGACGGCGGCGAAGATACGGAAGTAGAAATTGAAGTTATCGATATATCAAAAAGCGGAGTAGGATTTATTTCCGATGCATCATTGACTATTGGTGCCGTATTTGAATCTTATCTTACGATATGGACAAAGGAGGTACTTCATTCATTTTTGCAGATTGTCAGGATTGAAATGCTGGAATCCGGATACAACTATGGCGCAAGTTTTATTGGTATGTCGGAGGTTGATGCATCAAGGATTGAAGTATATCAGACTTTCAATGCGGCAGATTCAAAGCAGTAGGGGAACTCTGGTAACCATTATAGCCGGCTTTCTGCTTCTTCTTTTATATGTGGCTATATTTGGTTTTTCCGGTCAGGATGGTGATACATCGGGCAATCTGAGTTTTCATATTTCGGAATTATGCGTGGATTTTTTCAATACGGTATCCGGTAAAAACTGGTCTGAGGTATTCATGGCAGAGCTGGTGGAATATTTTGAGAATCCGATCCGTAAGCTGGCTCATTTTGGTGAATATGCAGTTATGGGAATCCTGGTTCATATTATCTTGATCCAATGGAGGAAACGGGACAGGTACTTTTGTTTCATCCTGTTTTTATGGGTTCTGATATCGGCTTCCGTTGATGAAATACACCAGTATTTTGTGCCCGGACGTTACAATAGCCTTATAGATGTAATCATTGATACCTGTGGAGGTATGTTTGGTGCTTTTTTTTGTTCCGTAATTTATAAATTCAAAAAGGCAAAATAAAAACTGCTGCAGGAAAGATGGAATCATTTCTGCAGCAGTTTTTCATGGACTATCAGATTTTCTTCTCATAGATACCATATCCTTTGGCTTCCAATATTGATTTTGCCTTTTTAACAATCGCTTCGTCATAAAATTCAATTGCCAGAGAGCCTTCTTCAATCTCCCGGTTATGTACAATACCGATGTTCTTAATACTGATATTGTTAAGAGCCAGGATCGTGGCTATGGAAGCCAGGGCACCGGTCTCATCTGCAATATCCACATGCAAAGTATAGGAAATCTTAATCGGACCGCTGGAGGCAGCTGCAAAGGAATCCCGGTAAATCCTGGCACTGTCAAATAAAACATATAATTCATCTTCCTTTTTGGAATCCAGCTGCTCTTTAATATAACGAAGAGACTCAATATAATTTCCCAACAGGCCGGATATGTTTTCGGTATTTGTCAGGCATATTTGCTGCCACATAGCGGCAGAAGAGGAAGCAATCCGTGTAATATCCTTAAATCCTCCTGCTGCAATCATTTTCATGATTCCCTCAGAGGAATCAGAATCCTTTACCAGATTAACCAGAGAAGAAGCGATTATATGGGGCAGATGGCTTACTGCGGCCGTTACATAATCATGTTGCGCCGGATCAAGCACCAACGGGATTGCACCCAGTGTTTTTACCAGCTGGCTGTAAGCGGAAATCTTTTCTTCCGGCGTCTGACTGGTGGGAGTAAGGATATAATAGGCATTTTCCAGAAGGCGTGATTTGGCATTCACATATCCATAACGTTCACTGCCAGTCATGGGATGTCCGCCGATAAACTGAGCGGTCAGCCCAAGTCTTTCAACCTGTTTGTGAATCCCGGTTTTCACACTGCCCACATCAGTCAGTATACATTCCGGGGAAAGATGATCCTTTAACAGGGAAAGATTCTCCGTATTTTTCTGCACGGGAGCACATAAAAAGATATAATCACACTGTCTGAACCGTTCATCCAGTGACTCACAGATATCATCAATCATCTGTTCTTTTTTAGCCGTATACAAAGCCTGCTTATTTACATCATATGCGATGATACGGATATCTGATAAGTTTTCCTTTAACGCCTTGGCAATGGAGCCGCCAATCAATCCCAAACCGGCGAACCCGCAGACTAATTCCTGCATACAGTATCCTCCTTCATGAACCTTCTGCCCACTATCTTACAGAAAGGAAGCAGCTCATCCGTTAAACGGTCAAAATGCCTGAAGGTAAGTGACTGAGGACCGTCTGACAATGCATGAGCCGGATCGTCATGTACTTCAATCATAAGCCCGTCAGCGCCGCAGGCAACGGCAGCCTTGGCCATGGAAGGCACATATTTATAAGCGCCGGTGGAATGGGAAGGATCCACTATAACCGGTAAATGCGTCTTTTCCTTCAAAACCGGAACAGCACTGATATCCAATGTATTACGGGTTGCAGTTTCAAAGGTACGGATACCTCTCTCGCACAGGACAACATGGGGATTCCCTTCCGATATAACATATTCTGCAGCATTTAACCATTCTTCAATGGTGGCACTCAGACCCCGCTTTAATAGCACCGGCATACCTGAACGGCCGGCCTCCCTTAAGAGAATAAAATTCTGCATGTTCCGGGCACCGATTTGAATCATATCCACATATTTCACAGCTGCTTCTATGGCTTCCAGGCTTACCACTTCGCATATGGTGGAAATACCAAACGCTTCCTTTGCCTTCTTCATGTATTTCAGACCTTCTTCTTCCAATCCCTGGAATGCATAAGGCGAAGTACGGGGCTTATAGGCACCGCCCCTGAGAATCGTGGCACCGGCATTCCTAACAGCTTCCGCAATAGCAAGCAGCTGTTTTTCGGATTCCACGGCACAGGGACCGGCCATAATGGTAAGCGTATCCGGACCGATCTCCGTATTCCCCACCTTCACAATGGTGGGTTCCGGATGAAATTTCTTGTTGGAAAGCTTATAACTCTCTGTAACCTGCATGATTCTGTCCACATCTTCATAAATCGTCAGATTTTCCGTAGACAGTCTGGTCTTATCACCCACTATTCCAATAATGGTGACTTCTTCTCCCTGAGACAGATGCACCGATAAACCACTTTTCTTTATATAAGATACGACAGCATTGATACTGTCCCGGGCAGCTCCCGGTTTCATTACTACAATCATTTTAATCCCTCATTTCTGCAACGTTATTACGACAAAAACACTATACCACTTTAAAGTGCGAAATTCAATAGAAATTACAAAAATGAAAATAAATAGGCAAAAAATCCAATTGTCCTTGTAATAGTTTGGATTATTTAGTAAAATACCCTTGTGAGGATTTTTTTATCCGACCCGGAATCAACGAAAGCACTAAAAATTATCAAAATTGGAGGAAGACATATGAATGTTTATACAACTGACAAGATTCGTAATGTGGTATTATTAGGACATGGCGGCAGCGGCAAGACCAGTCTGGCAGAAGCCATGGCTTATTTAGGTGGTATTACATCCAGGATGGGAAAAGTAAGTGATGGGAACACCGTCAGCGATTACACCAAGGAAGAGCAAAAGAGACAATTCTCCATCGGTACTTCTGTTATTCCGATCGAATGGGAAGGACATAAAATAAATATTTTAGATGCTCCCGGCTATTTTGATTTTGTAGGTGAAGCGGAAGAGGCAGTCAGCGCAGCCGGTGCTGCCATAATCGTGGTAAATGGCAAGTCCGGTATTGAAGTGGGAACTCAGAAAGCCTGGGAGATTTGTGAGAAGTATAAGCTCCCAAGACTTATTTATGTATCCAATATGGATGTGGACAACGCTTCCTTCCGGCAGGTTGTGGAGGATATGACAGAGATGTTCGGCAAGAAGCTGGCGCCTTTTAATCTTCCGATCCGTGAAAGTGAAAAGTTTGTGGGATATGTTAATGTGATCACAGAGACCGGTAATCGTTGGGAGGGGAAAGAGGTAGTGCCCTGTGAGGTACCGGAGTACAATAAGGCCAATCTTCAGATCTGCCGTGATACACTGATGGAAGCAGTTGCGGAAACCAGTGAAGAATTTATGGACAGGTATTTCGGAGGCGAGACATTTTCAGAAGCGGAAATCCGTGCGGCATTACGTACTAATGTATGCGACTGTAATATTGTGCCCATGACAATGGGATCCAATGTATTATGTCAGGGTATCTATACCTTGCTGGACGATATCGTTAAATATATGCCAAGTCCTGAGAACAGGGAAGTGGCAGGCATTCATATGAAGACCAATGAGATCTATCACGCAGACTATGATTTTTCAAAGGCAAAGTCAGCATATATCTGGAAGACACTTGTGGATCCTTTTATCGGCAAGTATTCCTTTATTAAGGTGAATTCCGGTGTACTGAAGAGTGATGATCTGATTTACAATATAGATCGTGATATTGAAGAGAAAATAGGCAAGATCTATGTACTTCAGGGGAATAAACCTATTGAAGTAAAAGAGCTTCATGCAGGAGATATCGGTGCTCTGGCCAAGCTGACGGCAGCAAGAACCGGACAGAGCCTGTCAACAAAGGCAATTCCCATCAAGTTTGGTAAATTTGAGGTATCCACACCATATACATATATGCGGTATAAGCCTAAGAACAAGAATGATGTGGACAAAATATCCCAGGCGCTGCAGAAGCTTACCCATGAAGATATTACCCTTCGTACGGTAAATGATTCCGATAATAAGCAGATGCTGATTTATGGAATGGGTGACCAGCATCTGGAAGTGGTGGCAAGCAGGCTGTTGAATGAATATAAAGTGGATGTGGAACTGGCAAGGCCCAGAATCGCTTATAAAGAGACCATCCGCAAGTCCTCTGATGTGGAATACAAATATAAGAAGCAGACAGGCGGACACGGACAATACGGTCACGTTAAAATGCGTTTTTCACCCTCGGAGGATCTGGATACGGCGTTTGTATTTGCACAGGAGGTTGTAGGTGGTGCAGTTCCCAGGAATTTCTATCCGGCAGTGGAAAAAGGACTGCAGGACTCTGTGGGAAAAGGTCCGTTGGCGGCTTATCCGGTAGTAGGGGTAAAGGCTGTATTGTATGATGGTTCTTATCATCCGGTTGATTCTTCTGAAATGGCATTTAAGATGGCAACCATACAGGCATTTAAGAAAGGCTTCATGGAAGCGCATCCTGTATTGCTTGAACCGATTGCGTCCCTGAAGGTAACGGTTCCGGATGCTTACACCGGTGATGTTATGGGAGATCTGAATAAGAGAAGAGGCCGTGTTCTGGGAATGACACCTGCTATGGGTGGAAAGCAGATTGTGGAGGCAGATATTCCTATGAGCGGTTTGTACGGGTATTGTACGGACCTTCGTTCCATGACAGGCGGACGCGGCGAATATGCTTATGAATTTGCACGTTATGAGCAGGCTCCAAGTGATGTACAGGAGAAGGAAGTGGCAGCAAGGGCAGCCAGCCTTGAAGATAATGGTGATGATGATTAAGCGTAATTTGTTATGAATCAAAAATGATGAATCAGAAATTTGTTATGATTCAGAAAATATAGCTTGACAGGTAATATAAAACAGGCTAAAATAAGCCCAAGTTTATAGTAAGAAACGTTGAAGAGGAATAGTAAGAGTATCAGGCTTTCAGAGAGTTGCCGGAAGGTGTGAGGCAATAGCGCATTACTCCCAACTCACCTTGGAGTTCCTGGAATGAAGCATCGGTGTGTAGTTTCAGGCGGTTAGTCCCGTTATCGGTGTAAAGTGCATCAATGATAGTGATTGATGAAATAGAGTGGTACCACGGAAAAGCCCTTTCGTCTCTAAATACGAAGGGGCTTTCTATGTTTGTCTGAATCAGACAGATTGAGATATGACGGAGGAAATAAAATGGCAGTACCTTATAATCACAAGGAAATTGAGCCTAAATGGCAGGCTGTGTGGGAGGAAGAGAGATCCTTTGCCGCATCGAATGACTACAGTAAACCTAAGTTTTATGCATTGGTGGAATTCCCCTATCCTTCAGGACAGGGCCTTCACGTAGGGCATCCCAGACCTTATACAGCCCTGGATATCGTTGCCAGAAAGAGGAGAATGCAGGGATTTAATGTATTATATCCCATGGGCTGGGACGCTTTCGGACTTCCCACTGAAAATTATGCAATCCAGAACCACATTCATCCCAGGATTGTAACCAAAAACAATGTGGAAAAATTCAAGGGACAGCTTAAGTCTCTGGGATATTCCTTTGATTGGGACAGAGAGATCAACACCACGGACCAGGAATATTATAAGTGGACCCAATGGATATTCCTGAAATTATTCAATGCCGGATTGGCTTATAAAAGTGAGATGCCCATTAACTGGTGTACTTCCTGTAAAGTAGGCCTTGCCAATGAAGAAGTGGTAAACGGCGTATGTGAACGCTGCGGTGCGGAAGTAGTCAGGAAGATTAAAAGCCAGTGGATGCTGAAGATTACAGAATATGCGGACAGACTGATACAGGATCTTGATACCGTGGATTATATTGAACGTGTCAAAGTATCCCAGAAGAACTGGATCGGGAAGTCCCAGGGCGCTGAAGTGGATTTTTCGCTGACCGGTAAGGAAGAGAAGTTAAGAGTTTATACCACCAGACCGGATACCTTATTTGGTGCAACTTATATGGTTGTATCACCGGAACATCCGATAATCAATAAATATAAAGATGAAATAAGCAATTGGGATGAAGTGGAAGTCTATCGGGAGATGGCAGCCAAAAAATCTGATTTTGAACGTACTGAGCTTTCCAAGGATAAAACAGGTGTAATGCTGCAGGGAATTACAGCTACCCATCCGGTAAGCGGTAAGGAAATTCCAGTATGGATATCAGATTATGTTCTGATTACCTATGGAACCGGCGCTATTATGGCAGTGCCGGCCCATGACGAAAGGGACTGGGAATTTGCCAAAAAGTTCAATATGCCGATTATAGAGGTTGTTACAGGCAGTCCGGTAAGTGTGCAGGAAGCTGCATACGCTGATGTGGCAGAGGGCACTTTGGTTAACTCGGATTTCCTCAACGGATTATCCGTGAATGAAGCAATCAAAAAGATGAATGATTTTCTGGAAGAAAAAGGCCTTGGCAGCAGTAAGACCAATTTTAAGCTGAGAGATTGGGTGTTTTCCAGACAACGCTATTGGGGAGAACCGATTCCCATCGTGATATGTGATAAATGCGGTTATGTCCCACTGGCAGAAAGCGATCTGCCATTAGAGCTTCCGGATGTGGAAAGCTATATGCCCACTGATACCGGAGAATCCCCGCTGGCGGCGATGACTGAATGGGTCAATGTAAAATGCCCCTGCTGCGGCGCCGATGCCAGAAGAGAAACCGATACCATGCCTCAATGGGCCGGATCTTCCTGGTACTTCCTGAGATATACAGATCCAAAGAACCCGGATGCCCTTGCCGGTAAAGAAGCCTTGGAATATTGGATGCCGGTAGACTGGTACAATGGCGGAATGGAGCATACCACACTGCATTTATTATACTCCAGATTCTGGCATAAGTTCCTGTACGACCAGAAGGTGGTCCCCTGTCCTGAACCATATCAGAAGAGGACCAGTCACGGCATGATTCTTGGCTCCAACGGCGAAAAAATGTCAAAATCACGCGGAAACGTAATAAGTCCCGACGATATTGCAAATGACTATGGAGCGGATACATTAAGAACCTATGAAATGTTCATTGGCGCATTTGAGTTAAGTGCCTCCTGGTCTGATGACGGCGTAAAAGGCTGCCGCCGCTTTCTGGAAAGAGTCTGGAAGCTTAAGGATATGCTTACGCAGGACGATGGCTATCGTGCAGATTTGGAAACAAAAATGCACCAGACCATCAAAAAAGTAAGCAATGATTATGAAAGCCTGAAATACAATACAGCCATTGCAGCCATGATGGCGCTTATAAATGATTTTTACAAAAAGGGCTCCGTCAGCCGTGGTGAATACAGGACATTACTGATCCTGTTAAATCCGGTGGCACCTCACATTACGGAAGAACTGTGGCAGAATGCCGGATTTGAAGGCAGATTATATCAAACCGCCTGGCCCGCGTATGAGGAAGCCAAAACTGTGGAAGAAACCGTGGAAATCGCCCTGCAGATAAACGGGAAGATCAGGGCAGTGATGAACATTTCCAAGGAAGAAGAAAAAGAAAGTGTTCTTACTAAGGCAAAAGAAGAGTTAGGCGAGAAGCTTACCGGTAATATCATAAAAGAGATCTATGTACCCGGCAGGATTGTCAATTTTGTTGTAAAAATGTAAAGATTCATCGAAGACTAAAAGAACATACCCCCTTATATTCCGCCGGAGACCGCCGGTACCGGAAGAGGGGGTATATTATATGAATCATAAAGAGAGAACTATGTGTTTTTTTTCGGCTTGCCTTTATCCAGCATATTATCTATTTTTTCCAGTTCTTCTTTACTGCTGTGCTTTTTAATCGCATTTATTGCAGCTGACATTTCCTGTGGGGTAAAGGTCAGATTTTCCTGTTTTGCTTTTCTCATCATTGGTAGCATATAACTCATCATGGACTTTTGATTCTTACCTTGTCCTTCTTTATATAACTGTGACAGAAATTCCAGCTTTTTGGGGTCGATATTCTGTACCAGTTCATCCTCCATCCATATCGGACGGTTCTGACTGTTTGGTTCCATCTGAATCACCTCCTGTCATACCAGACATTGCCTGTAATATACTCATCAGCTGTGACGGATCAAATCCGGCCAAATCCCCAAACCCTTCCATACCGGCAAGGCTATCCATACCAAAGCCCATGGATTCCAGCGGATTTTCGCCTTCCGGGAAAATTTCCTGCATCATTTGTACCATTTCCATCATTTCTTTATAATTTTCAAAGGTCTGATACATGTTTCTCATGCTTTCCATCCTGGCTTTTTCCTTGGGACCGCAATATGGCATTACTTCGCCGCAGAGTTTTGGAATATCAAATGAAGGTTCCTGTTTCAACGGAATGGATGCCGTTGGATGCTTCTTGAAAAAGCCAAGGGTGTACTGCAGTTCCAGGTATTTTATGTAGATAGCCAGATTTTTCTGCATGGAGCGGTCAAAATAAGGCATTAGGATTTTCAGCATTTGAATTTGGTTAGTGGTAAAGAGTGTATCAAACGCAATAACCTTATCCTGTCCGTTTTCGTTCATGGCGGTCTCCTTAAAAGGTATCTCTATCTATCCTATGTAAATCAGAAAGAGAGTATTCGGTCAAAATCGGCAGTATATATAAGATGCTTAAAAAGAAATAAAGCAGGCTCTTTCGAGCCTGCTTCGATTACTACATTAGCAGCATCCGCCTCCGAAACCTGAGCCGTTACCACACAGACAGCTGATAAGGAGAATCCAGATCAAGCAATCACAGCCGTCGTTGCCGCCGCCGCCCATCCCACCAAAACCATTTCCACCGCAGCAGCATAATAACAGGATGATCAAAATTCCACTTCCGCCGAAGATTCCATTATTTCCGCAGGAATTTGAACAACCACAATTGGTAGCAGTTAAATCACTCATTTTTTTGCCTCCAAGTTTTATTTATGGTCTATTCTATGCGGCAGAGCATGTCAATGTTTCTTATTTATGACAAGATTTTTTTATTTTATTGAATAAAACTTATCTTTCGGTAAAGAAAGGAAGGTCTGGCAAAAGAAAAAACTTGCATTAATCTCTATATATAGTAAAATAGTATTAGGAGTATTAGTTATGAAAGTTTTAAATAAGCTCAAGAGGTATAAATGTGCAAAAATCATATATAGTAGAAGGTCGCCAATTTCGGACACAAACTGATTACAATCTTGCTTTAAAAGACAAACAGACCATAGATGCATTGCGAAAGAAATATAGTCTTCAGAATCCGGTACAGTTACAGCAGCTTAATAAGAAGATTCAAAACAGAGATTTTCATTTTTACACTCTTTTAGGTACGGATTTCAAAGAAGAGGTGGAAGAGGCTTTAAAGAAGACTTCCGGGAACAACAGGGTAAAAGATAAGCAGGGAAATGTTAAAGTAAAAAGTGTACGTAATGGTGCCAGCAAAAAGCAGAAGGAAAAAATAGCAGCAACGGTCAAAACGGAGGATGGTTCACAAAAAGAAATTGATACATATGTTCAGGCTGAATTGAAGAAGCAGGAAAGAAGACGGAGAATAATCGTGACAGTATGCAGTCTGCTGGCGGTTTGCAGTTTGGGGTATTTTTCGGTGTATTCTTATTATGATTACCGTACGCAAAAGAATATTGAAGCGCAGAACAAGCTTAGAGAACAGAGCGGTCAGGAGCAATTTGTGGATAAGCAGACAAATTCTTACAGTATAAATTATGACGCTGAAAAAGTAGTGCCTGATGTGTTGGATGAATATAAAATTTTATATAATAAGAATAAAAAGCTAATTGGATGGCTGGAAATTGACGATACAAATATTAACTATCCAGTTATGCAGACAATTAATAATGAGTATTATCTGGACCATAACCTGAATCAGGAATATGATAAGAATGGTTCTATTTTCATGGATAAGGACTGTGATATATTGAAGCCCAGCACCAATTTCATCCTGTATGGACATAATATGAAAAATGGGAAGATGTTTGGTAAGCTTAGCCTATACAGCTCGGAAGATTATTATAAGAATCATAAATACATACAATTTGATACCATTTATGAAAAGGGAACATACGAAATCATGTACGTTTTTCGTTCCCAGATCTATACGGAAGAAGAAATAGTATTTAAATATTACCAGTTCATAGATGTGCTCAGTGAACAGGAATTTGATTCCTATATACAGGCGATGGCGGAATTATCCCTTTATGATACAGGGGTAGAGGCACAGTTCGGGGATCAGCTGCTTACACTGTCCACCTGTGATTACTATGTGGATGATGGAAGATTTGTAGTGGTGGCAAAGAAGATAATGGAACCATAGCTGGTTCTGGAATAAAGGAGTGGATAATAATGGTAAAGAAAAAAGATACAAAAAGGAAAAGGATGTTCAAAAAACAGGTCAGAAAGACGCTGGGGGCGTTATTTCTCGCATCTGCCATTGCGGTTGCGGCAATTCCGGTGGATAACCTTGTGGCAGCGGGGGAAAATCTGCAAGTAACAGTATCGGAAGGGGACAGTAAAATCCCAATTATCGGATCTACTGAGAAAATTTACTCAACCGGTGACGGTTTATTTCAATTTGCCTATGTGGATCCTAACAATAGTGATAATAAGGTTGCAGTCATTTTAGGATATAACAAAGGGTATGTAAGCGGTAATACATTGGAAATACCGGATGAAGTTGATCCTTATTCCAGATACACCGAAAATTATGGGGACAATTCCGGATATGTGGCAGTAGGTAAATCAGGGAACTTCCTTTATTACAAAGAGGATATTATTGTTCGTTACGAGGATAAAGATGTAACGGATGGTGAGGGGAATACAACGATCGAGAAGGTACCAATTACCGAACCCAGATATTATCCCTGCTATTATTCTCAAAAAGAGAGCAAGTGGGGAGATCTGGAGCTGAATCAGTTTTACTATCGGCCGGATGGGACCATCAGTGGCAGTGATGCCCCCGGGTATCAGCTGACAACAAGTGATTTCTATCAAAGAATCGTTGGTGCAAAGGTAGCTTATATTGGCAATCAGTATCTGGAGTCATTTGCAACAGGTCAATGGAAAATTGCTGGTACAATTACGGAAGCTGATCCATCAAAGGGAATTTTTGCTGAAAATAATAATATATCATACCTGAAGGTAGGAAAATATCTGGAAGGAATCGGCAATTATGCATTTTATAACTGTCGGACACTTTCAAGCATAAGTTTATCAAACGGACTGAACACTATTGGCAATTGGGCATTTGCCAATTGCATCAATATTAAGGATATTAATCTTGACCTTACTTCAAACCTGACGAAAATTGGCGACCATGCATTTTATAATTGCCAGGCATTAACATCTTTTGTAATGCCGATAGGTGTCTCAGCAGTTGGTGATTCGGCATTTGAAAATTGCTATGCTTTAACTACTATTAAGTTAAAGGGAGAAGATTATAATGTCAGCTTGCAGGAACTTGGCAAATATGTCTTCAGGAATTGCAGGTCATTATCCTGCTTAGAATTCCCTGAAACATATTCTGCAAATATGAAGATCAGCATGCTAGAGGGATGCTCTTCCTTGAAATATATTACATTACCTGATTCAAGATCTACCTTCATAGATGATACGAATTATACTCTTGAAGATTTTAAGGCTTCGGTGACTAGTGAATTTTATTTTGAAGGTGTGGATGTTTCTGCTCTACATACAACAGCCACGGAACATTCATTTGCTTTTCGCTATTATAAGCAAGATATATACGAGATTATCATAGCGGATGAAGTCGGACGTAAAACCACCTACAGGGTGAATTCAAAGGACGAACTGATATACTTCCTTATGGATCCGGGAATAGAAAACCTTGTGCTACCGGATACAATCGGACCGTATAAGATTAAGGTAATCAGCTCAAAAACCTTTCAGGATAAATGTGATCTGAAAAAGATAACAATACCTTCTTCTATAATAGAGATTGAAGCAAATGCATTTAAAGGGAGCCATAACCTACAGGACGTTATTTTCCTGGAGCCTGTTAATCTAAGATCGATAGGAGAGAATGCCTTCCAGACCCAGCATGTATCGCTTCATAGCAAGAATAATTGTTCATTAAGTGAAACACCTAAGCTCACTTTTACCGGTCCGATTTCGTATGACAGTTTACCGTTTGATTATGCTATGAACCCTGTACATAATATTAATTATGGAACACAGCCAATTACGTACATTACCTATTATAGTGGCTGGCCGCAAAATCTGACCGTACAATATAACCCGGATATTAAAAAGAATGAACTGGTTAACTATCCCATTTTTAATGATTTAAAAACCTATACTACGAGCAGCTATCCTTATATAACATCGGAGTATGCTCAAGCGGCATCTGAAGCAGCCGAAAAGTTTTTAGATCCGTCAAAAGGTGTTTTAACAGAATATGAACAGGAAATAGTGGATGCAGCATTAAATATTGTGCTTCCACAAGGGATAGAGTCCATTAAAGCAGATTTATTCGTAGTTAATGAGGTATTGGAAAGTACTGATGACAAAATTATAAAAACACTTACAACTTATAGTATCAGTAATATACCTGCAGAAAGTTTTAAAGGTTTTACAACATTGAAAAAGGCATATATCTATGGAGACACATATTCCATAGGTGATTACGCTTTTTTGGGTTGCGGGAAGCTGGAAGAAGTGATAATATCCTCTACGGTTAATTCTTTGGGGTTAAGACCGTTTGCAGGGTGCAAAAGTATAAGAAGTGTAGATTTTCAAGGAAGTCCATATTATTCATGTGAATCAGGCATTATATATGAATTAACAGAGGGTTCGAAAACCTCAATTGTGCAATGTCTGGAAAGCAGGGGAAGCCTGATAGGAACAAGTACCATACTGGCCTCAGAGCTAGCCGGCGTAAGCAAAATAGAAGAAGAAGCGTTTATGGACTGTGATAGCATCGGATCCGTTGATTTTAGGTCATCAACGATCAAGTCCGTCCCAAGGTCTGCGTTTGAAGATACGGATAGACTGTATTTAGTATATTTACCGAACACATGTCGGAGTATTGACAGCAGAGCGTTTGCAAACAGCACATTGGGGCAGATTCAGATTCCCCGCAGTGTAGTTGTGATTGAACCGAATGCCTTCAGTACAAATGTGAATAATGATTCTGGAGAATATAATAATATTACGTTTGTTTGCGAGGAAGATAGTGTAGCTTATATTTACGCAAGCAAATATAGTAATATTGACACATCAGAATTACCGGTTGAGGTCATCTGGGATGTTTACTTCAGGGATCATGACTGGACTATCCTTAGCCACCAGGAAGTTTTAGATGGGAAAGCAGCAGTACCTCCGGAGGATCCTACCCGTGAAGGTTATACATTTACGGGATGGGCTGGTGATAGCGAGGATTACAGCGCAATTGGAGCGGACACTACCTTTATTGCACAATATACGCCAATTGATCCTGATACCACCAAATATAAGGTTTCTTTCATTGATTGGGATGAATCAGTTATTGTTACGCGTCTGGTATCTCCCGGTGATGATGCGGAGGCACCGGTTGATCCGGTAAGAGCCGGATACACATTTGACGGCTGGCGCCCGAAGATTACAGATATACAGGAAAACACTCTGACCTATGCACAATATACCCCGCGGGACTCCATAGAATCGGAGCATGTGGTAAGGTTTATAGACCATGATGATACCATATTATATACGCAGAGAGTAAAGGATGGTGAGGATGCCATCTTGCCCCAGTCACCAACCAGAACAGGTTATACCTTTATAAAATGGCAGCCTGATATTAAGAATATCACAAAGGATTTGGATACTTATGCCAGATATGAAAAAGGCGATGGCAGTGGTGGTGATGGCGATGGTAATGGCAACGGAGACCCAACTTCCAAATTTTATACCCTGACAGTAAGAAATGGAAGCGGTTCGGGAAGTTATGCAGCAGGAGCCCAGGTCATTATCTATGCCAATGACCCAGCCAGCGGACAGGTATTTGACAAATGGTCGCTTGAGCCAACGGCTACTGCGATAGCAAGCACCAGTGTACCGGCAACAGTCCTGACCATGCCGGAAGCGGCGGTAACAGTAACGGCAAACTTTAAAACCGACGGTTCCACTGCAAGCAGTAATACTTCCACGAGTAACACCTCGACCAGCAACACCAGCTCCACGCCAAGGAACTACAGCAGTGCAAGCGGTAATACATCAAATACCGGAGTGGTGAATAACGCAGGTAATACAAGCAATACCTCACTGGTAATTGATAAAAACGGTATTTCCAATACAGGCGTTGCCTCTGCAACGGTTAACGGCTCATCTGATGATTTTGTAATTAAGATCACAGAAAGCGCTTCGGCAACGGATGCTGTTGTAAAAGCTTTAATGTATGAATACGGTGATTTGACTAACATTAAGTATTTCCCTATGGACATTTCCCTGTATGATTCCACGGGAACCAATAAGATTACTGATACAACAGGATTGTCCATAAGCATTACCATACCCATTCCGGATTCCCTGATTACATATGCGGGAAATAATAAAGCGGCAGGTGTAGTAGATGAGAAGCTGGATAAGCTGTCCGCCAAATTTACAACGATTTCCGGTGTATCCTGCATCACCTTTACGGCAGAACATTTTTCGCCGTATGCAATTTATGTGGATACCGCAAACCTGACAGCCGGAACAGTCTCAGATGATACGCCCAGTACCGGGGACGGTATTCATCCGAAATGGTTCCTGTCAATTGGTCTTGCCTGTATTTCCATGATACTGTTTATGAAAAAGGACAAACGAAATACAAAGAAGCGGATGGTTACTGCCTAACAGGTTAAGTTGCAGTGGCAAATGGGAGCAAATACAATGAAGTACATTAAAATGTGTTTTGCAGTATTGTTTGCTGCATTAATAATGATATTACAAATACCGGCAACACAAACAGATGCGGCGTCATCTGCTCCCAATTCTTCTGTGCAGAACGAGGAATTGGGATCCGGTAAGGTTGTGGGAAATAATGCGGTTATTTTCATGGATAATACTTCTATGCATGTACAGGAAGGGACCTTTGCACCCGGCAGCGGCGTCATATCGGAAACGGATGGCAAATTATCCAAATATGCTATTGTGGATCAAAAAATTGTAGCAGATCAGGCTTATTATGGTGCAGCCGGGATGACATATATCAATTTGCCGGACACCTTGTTGGAAATTGGAATGTTTTCTTTTGCCAGAAGCGGTCTGATTCAGATCTCCATACCGGAAGGCACCCTGGGTATTGGTTATGGTGCATTCTACCATTGTGACGATTTGTTTTCTGTATCTTTGCCGGAAACGATTATGAACGTGGAGCCCAAAGCATTCTCCTATACCGCCTGGCTGACAGATTTCCTGGAAAATGGAGTCTCTGATTTTTTGATCTCAGGCGGTGTGCTTGTTGCCTGCCGTAGTACTTACACTGACGTTGTTATACCGGAAGGCATCAGGGTGATTGCAGGAGAAGCATTTGCCGGGCACAGCGAAATAAAGAGCGTTTCCCTGCCGGATTCATTACTGGTTATTGGAGAGGGAGCATTTGAAGGCTGTGATA
>Ga0153941_1000343_pt1 | contig 20874 bp, 16 predicted proteins | sample TSNJ025MetaG_FD_104733 | JGI IMG/M metagenome (GOLD analysis project Ga0153941, IMG submission 104733) | Attine ant fungus gardens microbial communities from New Jersey, USA - TSNJ025 MetaG | ecosystem: Host-associated > Fungi > Mycelium > Unclassified | place: USA: New Jersey, Brendan T. Byrne...
AAAGATGCAAGAGCGGATTGATCAGGTTGATTTGTCAAAAATAACAACAGCGGTTGTAATCTGTAAATCATTTGATAAGGCAGATAAGCTTTATGCGGCGATGGAGGAACGATATAGAGAAACCTGTTATTTGATGAACAGTGAAGATGCTGATTTCCATGAGGGAATTATTATCACCAATTCTTACCTGGTCAAGGGGTTGGAATTTGAACATGTGATTGTTCCAGAAGTGACAAGTGATGAGTTCAATACGGAACGGGACCGTCAGATTCTGTACATTGCATGTACAAGAGCGCTGCATAAACTTGATATTCTGTATTATGGAAGGAAGAGCACATTTTTGGAGGAAGCACAAAAAGCACTCATTGACGGGATGAGTGCTTAGCTGGTAAAAATGATATCTGATTAAGTATCTGATTGCTGCAGTTGAGCCGGTTGGCTGAACTGTAACATCAAAATAATTAAGCCATCTTGTTAACTGCTTTGCTAAGACCGGAAACTTTTCTGGCAGCATTATTCTTGTGATAAATGCCTTTGCTTGTTGCCATTTCAATTTTCTTGGTTGCAGCAGCCAATTCTTTAGCAGCAGCGTCCTTATCACCTGAATCAATAACAGCATAAACTTTTTTGGTTGCTGTCTTAACGCCGGAACGGATCGCTTTATTCTTATCTGTTCTTTTTTGGTTTACTAAAATTCTCTTTTTAGCAGATTTGATGTTAGCCAAGTACTACACCTCCATTTTCATACGCAATCTTTTATTTTTTCAACTACATTTTACTTTAGTCAGACACGGAAAACTATTGTAAACATACTTTATTATCTTATTAAAAATTCAATAATTTGTCAATACATATTTTTCGGAATTTTGTAAAAAATAAAATTAGTTGCTATACATTAAAGGGAGACAGAAGAGACTATGGGTAATTATCAGGTAAGAACAGACCTGGCATTGGAAGCCAGAGAAAGTATCAATGAAGCTGACAGTGAACTTCGAGGAGTCAGGGTAGAGGAATACTATAAGGATGAAGATGATATCCAGGTGACAAAGGTTATAATCGACACCAAAAATGCAGCAAAGACAATGGGGAAGCCGATTGGGACGTATGTGACCATGGAAGCTCCGGCACTTTTGGAACCGGATGAGGGTTATCATCGTGAGATCTCGGAATGTCTGGCTGAGGAACTAAAAAACATGATTCCCAATGCAGGTAAAGAACAGTCGGTCCTTGTGGTAGGGCTGGGAAACAGGGAAGTGACAGCGGATGCTCTGGGGCCTCATGTGGTAGACAATCTGTTTATTACGCGTCATGTGGTAAAAACTTATGGAAAAGCTGCATATGAGCGTGAAACCATTAATCAGATCAGCAGTATTGAACCGGGTGTCATGGCGAAAACCGGTATGGAAACTGTGGAAATCATAAAGGGCGTAGTGAATGAAACGCAGCCGGACGTACTGATTGTAATAGATGCACTGGCAGCCAGAAGCACCAAACGTCTGAACCGCACCATACAAATTACCAATACAGGTATCCATCCGGGTTCCGGTGTGGGTAATCACCGGAAGGCACTGACGGAAGAGAGTCTGGGTGTTCCTGTGATTGCAATCGGCGTACCCACAGTAGTGGATGCGGCCACCATCGTGGGTGATGCGCTGGAGAAGCTGATGGATGGATATAGTGAGTTTGAGCGGGTAAAGTATATGGGACAGCACCGTTCTGCTTTTGTGGAACTTAATAATATGTACATGACAGGCAAAGATATTGATGCGGTTATAAAACGGGTCAGTTTCACTGTGTCGGAAGGAATTAATATGGCGCTGGAACTAGGGGAATAGGGAAAGTAATTACGGCATATAATTAGAAGAATTATATGGTGAAGGAAGTGTATAAGCGTTAAACTTAAAAGACTGATAACCGGTCCGGTATTCTGGATTGTCAGTATTTTCTTTCTGCTGATGTTTGCGGTTGGCAAAGACCGACAGGAAGAAAATACTGCCCGGATGAGCACAGTATTTTGGATGGACATGAGTTATTATATAGAGCAGCATCTGCTTCAGATGTTTGTTCCGGTATTTTCTTATGTAGAAGCAGAAAATATGAATGTCAATAAGATGTTTGTTAACAGCCAAATCGATCAGGTAATGCCCTTATACAACTTTATTGACAAAAATGAGAAAGAAGCAGCCAGAGTTGAGGATCGTATGACCATAGAGATGATTCTGTTGGCAGAGGCAAATGAAGAGCATGGTTTCAATGAGGGAAATGAAGGATTTGAAAACGAAATATCCCATCTGGAAGGCGTCGAAAATCCCGGAGAGACAAGTCTGGAGGATTTATTCCGGAAAGAAAATGAAGCGGCAATCCTGATTCAGGAAGAGGAGAATCTGGCGGAAGCCGAAATCCAACAGGATATTATTACGCAGGAATTCATTCCTCATGAAAAATTAGCAGAAATAAATACTGCGGAATTTCGCGATTTTGATACCTTCGTCAGCAATTTTTATACCATTGATACCAATACTTTGATTGGCAGCGACCAACTGAATGTAGATGTCCTTGAAAGTAAAGACATGACCATATCCAGGGATACCGAGGGTCCGCAGATACTTATTTTCCATACCCATTCCCAGGAGGCATTTGCCGACTCCATAGAAGGGGATACCGCTACAAGTATCGTTGGTATCGGTACTTATCTGGCACAGATATTGACGGAGGAATATGGCTACCAGGTACTTCACCATACCGGAGAATATGATAAGAAATCCAGGGATAATGCCTATTCATTGGTATTACCGGAAATCGAACAGATACTTGCCGACAATCCAAGTATTCAAATTGTTATTGATCTGCACAGAGATGGATTTCCGGAAGAAGCAGCAAAGCCGGTGACGGATATTGACGGAAGGCCTACCGCCAAAGTTATGTTTTTTAATGGTCTGAGCAGGACGAAACATACCGGGAATATCTCCTATTTATATAATCAGTACATAAATGATAATCTGGCATTTTCTTATCAGATGCAGAAGAAAGCGGCGGAATATTATCCGGGACTGACCCGAAAGATTTACTTAAACGGCTACCGTTATAATATGCACTTATGCCCCAAATCACTACTGATTGAGCTGGGCTCACAGCTTAATACGGTGGAAGAAGCAAGAAATGCCTGTGAACCATTAGCGCATATACTTCATATGGTCATTTCAGGAGAATAGAATTATAATGGCATTATAGCTGGCATTATAGATTTACTATAACTATTGCGTACTTGCCACATTTCTGCTACAATCATATTGCTATTCACAGTCAGCATTGTGCTGTTATTCACAGCCGGAGCGCTGTACATAGCGGCATGGCTTTGAAAGGAAGCAGAAAGGATATAATATGGCGATAAATGACCAAAGTAAAATACGGAATTTTTGTATCGTTGCACATATAGACCATGGCAAGTCAACCCTGGCTGACCGTATCATTGAGAAAACGGGATTATTGACAAGCAGGGAAATGCAGGCACAGGTACTTGACAATATGGAACTGGAACGAGAAAGAGGAATTACTATTAAAGCCCAGACTGTACGTACTGTTTATAAGGCAGAGGATGGGGAAGAGTATATTTTCAATTTAATAGATACCCCGGGTCATGTGGATTTTAACTATGAAGTCAGCCGTTCTCTTGCTGCCTGCGACGGTGCTATTCTGGTAGTGGACGCGGCCCAGGGGATAGAAGCTCAGACTCTGGCAAATGTATATCTGGCACTGGATCACAATCTGGATGTAATGCCGGTCATCAATAAGATCGATCTGCCAAGCGCAGAGCCTCTGAGAGTAATGGAAGAGATAGAGGATGTTATTGGGATTGAAGCCCGGAATGCTCCCCTTATTTCAGCCAAGAACGGGATTGGGATAGAGGAAGTACTGGAACAGATCGTTAAAAAGATACCGGCACCCATAGGCAATCCGGATAATCCTTTGCAGGCACTTATTTTTGACTCTCTTTACGATCAGTATAAAGGTGTTATCATATTTTGCCGCATCATGGAAGGAAAGGTCCGTAAGGGTACCAATATTCTGCTGATGGCAACAGGGTCACGGGAGGAAGTGGCGGAAGTGGGCTATTTTGGAGCAGGCCAGTTTATTCCCTGTGAGGAACTGCGTGCCGGTATGGTGGGATATATTACAGCATCCATTAAGAACGTGAAGGATACGGCAGTGGGTGATACGGTAACAGAAGCTGAGAATCCCTGTGCTGCGCCGCTGCCCGGTTATAAAAAGGTTAATTCTATGGTCTATTGCGGAATGTATCCGGCTGACGGAGCCAAGTATCCCGATCTGCGGGATGCCCTTGAAAAGCTCAAGCTCAATGACGCTTCCCTGAATTATGAGCCGGAGACCTCCATTGCCCTGGGCTTTGGGTTCCGGTGCGGTTTCCTTGGACTGCTGCATCTGGAGGTGATCCAGGAAAGGCTGGAAAGAGAATACAATCTGGATCTTGTAACAACAGCGCCAGGTGTTATCTATAAGGTATATAAGACGAATGGGAATATGATCGAGTTGACGAATCCCTCCAACCTTCCGGATCCATCTGAAATCGAATATATGGAGGAGCCTATTGTCAGTGCGGAGATCATGGTCACCAAGGACTTTATCGGTCCCATTATGGAACTGTGCCAGGAACGGAGAGGCGTCTATCTTTCAATGGAATATATGGAAGGAAACAGAGCGCTTCTTAAATATGAATTGCCTTTAAATGAAATTATATACGATTTTTTTGATGCCCTGAAGTCAAAGTCAAAAGGTTATGCTTCTTTTGATTATGATATCAAAGGTTATCAGGAGTCCAGGCTGGTGAAGCTGGATATTCTGATCAACAAGGAGGAAGTGGATGCCCTTTCCTTTATCGTACATGCTGATTCTGCATATGAACGCGGACGCAGAATGTGTGAAAAGCTAAAAGATGAGATACCCAGACATCTGTTTGAAATACCCATTCAGGCAGCAGTAGGGGGCAAGATCATAGCCAGGGAAACAGTGAAAGCTATGCGGAAGGATGTACTTGCAAAATGCTATGGAGGTGATATTACCAGGAAGAAAAAGCTTTTGGAGAAGCAAAAGGAAGGTAAGAAACGTATGCGTCAGGTTGGTAATGTGGAAATTCCGCAAAAAGCATTTATGAGTGTGTTAAAGCTTGATGACAGAAAATAATAATCTTTTGGAACTATATTTTCATATTCCATTTTGTGAAAGGAAATGCCATTATTGCGATTTCCTTTCAGCCCCTGCCCACATGAAGACACAGGATGCCTATATGGAGGCGCTTCTCAGGGAGGTTGAAGAACGCAGTAAGTTTTTGGGTTCTTATAACATATGCAGTATTTTTATAGGAGGCGGGACACCATCCATTATATCGGCTGAATGGATTGTGTACCTGCTTTTGTCTGTTAAAAAATGGTTTCGTGTCACGCCCGACGCCGAGATTACAATAGAGGTTAATCCGGGAACCGTGGATGAAGAAAAGCTAAGGTTATACTTTCAGGCAGGGGTGAACCGGCTGAGTATAGGTCTGCAGTCGGCGCTGGACGAAGAACTATTAAGGATTGGCAGGATACATACTTTTTCACAATTTCGGGATACTTATAGTATGGCACGAAGGGTGGGTTTTCAAAATCTGAACGTGGATATTATGAGTGCACTTCCCGGTCAGAGTCTGCAGGATTATGATAAAACATTACAATCCATTATGGAACTGGATCCCAGGCCGGAGCATATATCGGCTTATAGTCTGATCATTGAAGAGGGAACCTTGTTCGCTGAGCAACATAAAGCAGGGAACCTGCTGCTTCCTGATGAGGAATGTGAAAGGGAAATGTATGATCTTACGGACAAAATTCTTAAGGAATGGGGATATCACCGTTATGAGATATCCAATTATGCCCTGGAAGGGTATGAATGCCGGCACAATTGCGGTTACTGGCGCCGGATCCAGTATGCCGGCTTTGGCCTGGGTGCGGCTTCTCTGATTCAAAACCGCAGATTTCATAATTCAGAGGATTTAGGCGTTTATCTTGAGAATCCCCCTGAAGCTGCTCAGGAAATCCATGAACTTTCAAGAGAAGAACAGATGGAAGAATTTTTATTTCTTGGGCTTCGGTTGAATCAGGGTGTCAGTATGCGTGAATTTTATAAATACTTTACCTGCCCCATGGAGGAAATTTATGGCAGTGTGATACGGAAACATATGGAAGAAGGGCTGCTGGAAATTACCGCTGATACAAGGCTTTGTCTGACAGAAAAGGGAAGAGACTTAAGCAATTATGTCATGGCATCATTTTTGCTGACATGCTGACAAATCAAAAACCTTGCAGCCAACTGTGGGGTTTTTGATTTGTCAATAAAATAAAATAAATAGTGGAAAGGCACATGAGGACGGTTTCTGACATAGATTAGAGTTAAGAGAAATCTTCAGGAGGTTGTTTTTGAAAGCATTTCAAAAGCCTTTAACCTCAGGAGAAGAAGCCAGATATATCCGTCTGATGAAAGAAGGGGATACTGAAGAAGTCCGGCAGGCGAAAGAAATCCTGATTGAGAGAAATATGCGGCTGGTAGCACATATCGCCAAAAAATATCAAAATGCGGATGAGGATATGGAGGATTTGATCTCAATCGGTTCCATTGGCCTCATTAAGGCGGTAAATACCTTTGATGCCGGAAAGGGCAGACTGGCAACATATGCCTGCCGCTGCATTGATAACGAACTATTAATGCTTCTGCGCAGTAAGAAAAAGACCTCCCGGGAAGTGTCTCTCTTTGAACCAATAGGGCAGGACAAAGAGGGGAATGAAATCCATCTGGTTGATATTATAGAACAGCAGCAGATTGATGTCGTGGACCGGATGGAACTGCAGAGTAACATTAAACGGCTTTTCCATCTATTGGATGCGTGTCTTAGCAGCAGGGAAAAGGAAATTATTATCCTGCGGTTCGGCTTAAGCGATCAGCCTGAAATCACACAAATTGAAATAGGAAAACGTCTGGGCATATCCCGCAGCTATGTTTCCAGAATAGAAAAAAAAGCAATAAAAAAGTTACGGGAAGAATTTCCCAGATAAAAAACTGATTTTGTGTTTTTTGGATTCTTGTCAAATCGGATAATATAGGATATAATATACAAACAGGAATCGCTCCAAGTGCCCATAAGAGGCCATATTTAGACAGAGTATGGCTTCTTATGGGCATTTGGTGGGCAAATTACATTGTAACGAAAGAAATGGAGAGTGAAGGTATGGAGTTGACAGAATTTTATAACGCCATTAATGTGGATGTCAATGTTGTGATAGGACGCTTGGGATTAACAGAAAGGCATCTGAAAAAGTATCTTGGTAAATTCAGGAATAATCAGGAATTTAATAAGATGTCCAAAGCTGTGGAAGAAAAGGATTATACGAATGTAGAGTGGGCAGCACATACCTTAAAGGGCGTGGCAAGTAATCTGGGACTGAATCTGCTGCAGGGAACATGCCAGCAAATGGTGGATAGTGTACGCAGCGGCAATACGGATGAAATAGAAGCGCTATATAAAATCGTTGCAGTTGATTATGAAAAAGTGATGGGACTGTTGGCTCAGGTAGAGTTTGACGAATAGTGATCCCTTAACCAGGAGATAAGATTATACATGAAAAAGGAAAAAGCTCTTATACTTATCGTAGATGATCAGGAAATGAACAGGGCATTATTATCTGACATGCTGGAAGATGATTATCGGATCATGGAAGCTGCGGACGGACTGGAAGCAATTGAATTGATGGAAGCCAAAACAACTCAGATTGCCTGTATTTTACTGGATGTCCGTATGCCGAATATGGATGGCTTTGAAGTTCTTACAAGAATGAAGCGCGGACATCTGCTGGAACAGATTCCGGTTATCATGATATCAAATGACGATTCACCCCAGTCAGTAGAAAAAAGTTATTCTCTTGGTGCAGCAGATTATATCAACAGACCTTTTAATAATTACATTGTTAAGAAAAGGGTAGAGAATACCATATTTTTATACCAAAAGACCAAGACGCTGACAGAATTGGTTGCGGAACAGGTGGCTGAAAAGGAAAAGAATAATGCAAATATGATTACGGTGCTAAGCGCAATTGTTGAATTCCGTAATGGAGAATCAGGTAACCATACATTAAAAATCCGAATCATAACAGAGATACTTCTGGAATGTATCATGAGGAAGTATCCTCAATACGAATTGACTTATTCTGCCATTGCAGATATGTCCAATGCTGCTGCACTTCATGATATCGGGAAGATCACGATTCCTGAAGAAATCCTGAATAAGCCGGGCAAACTCACAACAGAAGAATTTGCGATCATGAAAACGCATTCCGCAGTGGGTGCCGATATGTTGGACAAAATGCGGGATTTGGTAGAGTATAATAATATGTTTGAATATGCCAGGCAGATATGCCGCTGGCATCATGAAAGATGGGACGGCAGAGGTTATCCGGATGGCTTGTCAGGGGCGGCGATTCCGTTGTGTGCCCAGGTGGTTGCCCTGGCAGATGTATATGATGCACTTACCAGTGAGCGAGTGTATAAACCGCCGTTCAGTCATGAAACCGCCCTGAATATGATTTATAACGGCGAATGCGGACAGTTTAATCCGCAGCTTCTGGAAGCGCTGAAAGAGATAGGCAATACCCTTCAGGATAAAATCATGCAGAATAGTCTGCATCAGGACAAGTTGTTTGATACCCAGGAAATATCCAATGAGATCCTGGTGAAGAAGGATGTGCTTTCAGAGCGTACGATTTCCCTGATCGAAGAGGAGCGCACCAAATATCAATTCCTGGCAGCGTTATCCAATGAGATCATCATTGATTATGATGTTTCGACTGATATTATAACTTTTTCAGAGAAGGGATTTACCGAACTTGGTCTGCCTTTATCTGTGGAGCATTTTAAGGATAACCTTGATAAGATTAAGCTTATATCAAAGGAAGAACTTTCCGACTTATTTGAAAAGGTACATGCGACAACCCCCATGATGTCCATTATCAGGGAGCAATATGAAATTGTTCAGCAAAATGGGGAAAGTGCCTGGTTTGAAGTAATTCTCCGCTCCATGTGGACCAGGGATATCGTACCGGGTATTAAGAGTGTGATCGGGAAGATTATGAACATTAATGAGCAGAAGGTGGAGATCCAGCGGCTGGAGAGTCTGGTGGAAAGGGATACACTAACCCATTTATACAACAGAATTTCTGCCCAGAGGAGAATTGAACACATTCTGAAGGCAGCCAATGGGAAAACAGGAATCTATATTTTTTTGGATATTGATAATTTCAAGCATTTAAATGACAAAAATGGTCATATTTTTGGTGACAGGGTACTTTTGCGGATTGCTGAGATTATCAGCAATAATATCAGGATAGAGGATGTGGCGGCGCGTATTGGCGGTGATGAATTCATTATTTTCATAAGGGATATTGCAAGTGAGGACGTCGCAGTTAATCAGATAGAAAGAATATACAATGCATTTGAAAATATCATGGAAGAACAGAAGATAACTGTCAGTATGGGAGTATCCATATATCCGGCAGACGGTACCGGATTTGCAGAATTGACTGATTATGCAGATAAGGCGTTATATGAAGCCAAGAACAGAGGACGTGATCAATATATTTTTTATCGTGATATATCATAACGTTTATAATAGGAGATGGCGGTAAATAACTTGTTGTATAAGTTATTTATCGACAGATCCGTAGTAGAGGAGCATATATGCCGTCAATAGAAGAAATACTCAGAGCTGCAAAAGAGGCGGGAGCCAGTGATGTTCATTTAACAGCAGGGATACCGCCCAAAATGCGCGTAAATGGAAAATTAATCACTATGAATTATTCCAGTATGCTTCCGCCGGATACGCTGGAAGTATTACTGCGCATAACATCAGAGGTACAGAGAGAGCATTTTGAGAGAATTGGAGAATATGATCTTTCATTTTCCATTCCCAATTGCGGACGTTACCGCGTGAATGCCTATCACCAAAGAGGTTCCATTGCACTGGCGTTCCGACTGGTGGGAACGCAGATACCTTCGCCGGAAGCCCTTGGGGTGCCGGATTCTGTTATGGATCTGTATAATAAGAGAAGGGGCCTCATTCTGGTAACCGGACCTGCAGGAAGCGGTAAATCCACCACGCTTGCAGCAATCATTGATAAGATAAATAATAATCGGGAAGCCCATGTGATAACTCTGGAGGATCCGATTGAATACCTTCACCAGCATAGGCTTTCCATTGTCAACCAACGTGAAATCGGGATTGATTCTGAAAATTATGCCAATGCGCTGCGTGCTGCGCTGCGGGAAGATCCGGATGTTATTCTGGTAGGGGAAATGAGGGATTATGAAACCATACGTGTTGCAATAACGGCGGCTGAAACCGGCCTTCTGGTACTGTCATCCTTACATACAGTTGGTGCGGCCAGCACTGTTAATCATATTATAGATGTTTTTCCCCCTCACCAGCAGCAACAAGTCAGAGTACAGCTTGCCAATGTTCTGGAGGCAGTGATTTCCCAACAATTGATTCCGGCAAAAGACAACGGCAGCCGTTTGGCAGCATTTGAAGTAATGCATATGAATCATGAGGTGCGTGATCTGATCAGGGAGGGCCAGTCCGCCCGGCTTCTTACAGTTATGCAGGATAACCATGAAACGGGGATGATTACAATGGATGAAGCAATCATGCAGATGTACCGGGATAGGCGTATTACTAAGGATATGGCGATTCAATTTGCACAGGATATGGATAATATGCAGAGTAAGTTATTGTGAATTGCCAGGAAGCAAGTTTAGTTTGAACATGTTATTTCTTTGTTTCTAATTAATTTCAATTTTAATATATATTCACCCTATTGTTTTTCTTTTATTTTCATTTTTTTATTTATTTTCTTATATTCATTTTCATTTATATCCAATTATAAAAAGACTGTATTCAATAACTTTAACATAGCTGGAAGTCCCCCACCCTTAAGGTGGTGGGAGAAGAGGTAGTGTTACAGTTCAGAAACAACCGTACGCCATGCCTGGTTGATTTTATTATGTGGAAAAGGGGCTGCGGCTAAGCCGTATAGCAACGTATGCTCATGCAGTATTTAGTGAGCAAGCACCACGCATGAATCAATCAAATACGCAGCGTGGCTTAATAGTAAATAAAGTGGAGGTTATATGTTCAGTACAATTTTGTCAGGGGCTTTGCAGGGAGTCAAAGCATATTTTGTCCAGGTGGAAGTGGATGTTTCTTCTGGTCTTCCAACATTCCAGATGGTGGGATATTTAAGAGGAGAAGTCAGAGAGGCCCGGGAGCGGGTACAAGTGGCGCTGAAAAATGCAGGGTTTCATATTCCGGCTATGCGTATTACTGTTAATTTATCACCGGCGGACATCAAGAAAGGTGGGACAGCCTTTGATCTGCCTATTGCAGTAGGGATATTATGTGCACTGGGGTATTTTGATAAAGAAGCAGTTGAAAACACACTGTTTATTGGAGAATTGGGACTGGATGGCGACATTAAAGCTGTCAGAGGTGTACTTCCAATTGTTAAGAAAGCGGCAGCCGAGAATATCGGACAGTGTATCGTTCCTGTCAGCAATGGCGTGGAAGGAGCTGTCATTCCGGGAACCATGGTCAGAGGAGTAAAGACAATCGGGCAGCTAATTCAATATCTGCAGGCGTCCGCTGATGACAGGGACTATATTATGCCATCAGTAAAGATTGACAGATGTGTATTATTTGGAAAAGAAGGGGAGGATGATATTCCTGATTTTGCTGATGTACAGGGACAGGAAGCTGCCAGGAGAGCAGCAGAAATTGCGGCTGCCGGTTTTCATAACCTCCTGATGAGCGGACCGCCCGGTGCAGGAAAAAGTATGATAGCCAGTCGGATACCTGGCATCATACCGGCGCTCACCATGGAAGAAAGCCTTGAAATATCAGATATCTACAGTGTACTGGGAATGCTTGGAGAGAACCAGGCGATTATTACCAGAAGACCATTCCAAAGTCCGCATCATACCATTACACAATCCGCATTGATCGGCGGCGGAGCCATACCCAGACCCGGCATGATTTCCCTGGCTCACAGAGGCGTATTGTTCCTGGATGAATTACCGGAATTTGGAAGACATATTTTAGATTGTATGCGGCAGCCCCTGGAAGAACACAAGGTACACCTGGCAAAAGGATATGGGAATGTTACCTATCCCGCAGATTTTATGCTTGTATGTGCCATGAATCCATGCCCATGCGGTCATTTTCCAAATCTGAACCGCTGCATCTGTACCGAAACAGAAGTCAAAAGATACCTGAATAAAGTATCCGGTCCTATCCTGGATCGTATTGATATCTGCGTGGAACTGCTTCCTGTTAAGATCCGCAGCTTAAGCAGTCCCCACAAAGAAGAATCAAGTGAGATAATACGCAGTCGTGTCATGTAGGCCAGGAAAATCCAGAAAATAAGATACCAGGGTACCAGATATCATTTTAACGGCGATATAGGTGCAGAAGATATTACAAAATACTGCGTTCTGGGCGAATCAGATCAGATACTGTTGAATCAAGCCTGTGAATCCCTGGATTTCAGTGCCAGAGCTTATCACAGGATACTGAAAGTAGCAAGAACGATTGCTGATCTGGCTGGAGAAGTCCGAATTGGTAAAGAGCATCTTACAGAAGCAATCGGATACCGCATGATGGACAACCAGTGTTACAATTCACACCTACGGCGCAGACAGTGAAAAGGGGATGTATAGAAATGGATAAAATATATGAATACTGGCTTTGCAGCATGCCTGATTTAGGTAATAAAAGTATAACCAGACTTCTAAAATCATTCGGAAGTCCCAGGGCAGTCTATGAAGCAAAAGAAGATGATTTTAGATTATTGCTTACTGAGCGCCAGGCAGAGATAGTCAAGGTGTCCAGAAATGAATTTGATCTGCATAAGGAATACGGGAATATAAAAGACAAAAATATTCATTTTTTGACAATAGAAGAGAAGGACTATCCCGGGCGCCTGAAATTAATCCCTGATGCGCCATATGGTGTTTTTGTGAAAGGAATGCTGCCAGAAGAGGAACAGATTTCCGTTGCTGTAATAGGCGCCCGGGATTGCTCAGAATATGGAAGATATATAGCGCAAGAACTGGGGCGTGAGTTGGCTGAAAATAAAATCCAGGTGATCAGCGGTCTGGCAAGAGGGATTGACGGTATCAGCCAGGATGCTGCACTTCGGGCAGGCGGAACTTCATTTGGTGTATTGGGATGCGGTGTGGATATCTGCTATCCCAGTCAAAACCGACAAATCTATGAAGCCCTCCTGGAACAAGGAGGACTCCTGTCCATCTACCCACCCGGGACCAAACCCCAGCCATACTATTTTCCGCCAAGGAATCGTATCGTCAGTGGATTGGCGGATGCTGTAGTGGTAATTGAGGCGCGTCAAAAAAGCGGAACACTGATCACCGTAGACATGGCTCTTGAGCAGGGACGGGAAGTATATGCAGTCCCCGGACGGATTACCGACAGACTCAGTGATGGCTGTAACAAATTAATAAATCAAGGAGCAGGTGTTCTCTTGTCCCCCAAGGATTTTATCGCAGAAATCAAAATGCTGCTATCAGAGAAACAACTATTTTCCCACACTTTAAATGAGCTGACTAAGAACGTTCCACACACTTCTCCGTTGACAGCCGCAGCCGCGGATATACAGGATGAGGCGGATCTTCTGCTTACATATCTTGACTTTTATCCACAGTCCATAGAAGAAATTAAGAGCAAACTGCCGCAAGAATACACATACACCCAGATCCTTTCCCTGCTGATACAACTCAGTATTAACGGAAAGGCAGTTCAGGTCAGCGGTGGACATTTTCTGAAACGACAGCCGTAAATTACCATTTAAAGCTTTAGTGGATAAAGTTTGAAAGAAGGTCACTTTCAAATATTGAATTGATGTCCGCTGAAGCGGACAAGAGGGGGGTAAATATGTGACAAAGGATTAGAAGATAATATTTGTGACAAAAATTAATGGGAAACATTTGTGACAAAGCGTTGACAGGAAATACGATTGATGTTAGAATAAGTGCATAACGTGAATACGTATTCAGGAAATGAGAGTGATATTAATGCTGACAATGAAAGATATCGCAAAAATGGTAGGGGTATCACAGTCAACCGTATCAAGAGTATTTAGTGGAAATCCCTCGGTTAATCCGGAGGTTAAGCAGAAGGTAATTGAGCTGGCAAAAGAGTACGATTACAAGCCAAACGTAATTGCACAGAATTTGGTTGGCAGCAAATCTATGCTTATAGGTGTAATAATCCCTTGTATTTCCAACCCATTCTTCTCAGATGTGGTAATGTCCATAGAGAGAGAAGCTTCGAAATATGGGTACAGTGTAATATTATGCAATTCGGAGGAAATACTGAGTAAAGAAAAAAATTATGTAGGTATATTAAATAGCTATAATGTGGATGGCATACTGATGGTCCCTTCCGATGGGCAGGGAAAATATTTTCAAGGTTTAAAGAACAGCAAAATACCAATTGTAGCAATTACCCAGGATGTGCAAAATTTCAGCAGTGTTTCAACATCTCATGTAAATGCAGGCCGTGAGGTGGCGAGGCATTTATACAGTATGGGGTATTCTAAATTTGCCTTTATTGGAAAGGCTGGCGATGATAAAGAGTCGGGTTTTATAGAAGAATTGGTCAAAAATGGCGTTAACACGCTGACAGATTATATTTGCATTGACTACAAGAAATATAACTTATCTCATTTGAGCCAATACATAAACGACAGTTCTGAAAATGAAGGAATAGGTTTATTTGCCATTAACGACTTGACAGCATTAACAGTACTGGATCTGCTGAAGGAGATGGGAGTGGAAATGCCTCAAAAAGCTGCTTTGGTGGGGTTCGATAATACCTTTATCAGTAAAGAGGTAAGCCCGGCAATAAGCAGCGTGGCACAGCCCTTAGAGGAGATCGGCAGACAGGCTGTTGAGATATTAATCAGTAAAGTCAATAAAAATAATCTGGAAAAAGAAATACATATAATTTTAGAGCCGCGGCTTGTGGTCAGAGAGTCAAGTATGAAGCTAAACAGATATTAATGAAGCGTAAAGAAGCAGTATGTATACGAAAGTAACTGTTCACAGGGCAGCATTTCGCGAAACATGTAAAATCGGTCTCGGCGTGAACAGTTACGGATTCTATAAAGAAAGAGGGAGGGATTATCATAAAGCAGGGAGATTTTAAGCTAGTATGAATACGTATTCACGATATCATCATTATTCACAACAGGACTGACAGGGTAAAGAAAATTAAGAGAGGTATAGGATTGATTATGAACTTAAAAACAGAAGGGCAGGTGGGTTTATGGCAAAAAGGGGCATGAAGGTTAAAAATTCACATGTCAAACATTATTGGATCATGTTGATTCCTGCATTTATATGGCTTGTTTTATTTCAGATAAGGCCAATGTTTGGAATTATTATGGCATTTCAGGATTATGAGCCCCTCAAGGGGTTATTACATTCAGAATTTATCGGACTTGATAATTTTACTTATTTATTTGAGCTTAGTGAGGTACGCTCGGTACTGACCAACACTTTGATTATTGCTTTTGGTAAAATTGTCGGTAACTTGCTGGTTCCGCTTATATTTGCATTGCTGTTAAATGAACTCAGGGTAAAATACCTGGTAAAACCAATTCAGACGATTTGCTATCTGCCCTATTTTTTATCCTGGGTCATTATAGGCGGGATGATGCTTCAAATATTCAGTTACGATGGACCGGTAAATCAGATACTTGGCTTCCTTGGGCTGGAGCCTATGATGTTTTTCCAGAATGCGGGTTTGTTCAGAAAGTTTATCATCGTATCTGATGTATGGAAAAGCTTTGGATACAATGCAGTGATCTACCTGGCAGCCTTGACAGGCATAGACCCCACATTATACGAAGCGGCGGCCATAGATGGGGCAGGCAGATGGAAACGGATGCTGTATGTGACTTTGCCCGGAATCGGCTCAACGATTGCCATGTTGGGAATTTTATCCCTTGGAGGTATTTTGAATGCCGGTTTTGACCAGATATACAATTTGTATAACCCATTGGTATACAGTACAGCGGATATAATAGACACCTATACCTATCGGATCGGATTCCAACAGCTGAATTTCAGTATGGGTACAACGATTGGGCTATTGAAATCAGTCGTAAGCTTTATTCTGATTACCGTTGGATACTGGCTTGCCAAAAAGTTTGTGGGCTACCGGGTTTTTTAGTTTGGAGGGAAAGTAATGATGAAAGACAAATCAATAGGTTCCAAAATATTCGACCTATGTAATTGTATTGTATTAATAGCCTTAACGATACTGTGCTTATTACCGATTTGGTATTGTCTGATGGTTTCAGTAAGTTCTAAAGCTGCGATTGAAGCCGGATATGTATCAGTTTATCCCATTGGATTTAATATGGAGTCCTATAAGGCAATAATCTCTGATTCCGTTTTCTTTGGTGCCGCATGGATTTCCGTTCAGAGAGTGGTACTGGCTTCTGTTGTTACAATGGTTATATTAGTTCTGGCGGCATACCCTTTGTCTAAGGCAAAAAGACAATTCCCGGGCCGCAATATCATCATGTGGATCTTTGTTTTCTGCATGCTGTTCAGCGGCGGGACGATACCATGGTATTTAACCTTAAGATCTTACGGCCTCATAGATAATGTGTGGGGACTGGTACTGGGCGGCGGGGTTCCCATCTCTAATCTGATCTTATTGGTTAACTTTATAAAAAACCTGCCGGAAGAGCTGGAAGAAGCGGCAATGATTGATGGCGCAGGTCCCTGGAGGTACTTGATAGATATTTTGATTCATTTGATAAAACCGGTACTTGCTACTATCTTGCTGTTTACGATAGTAGGCCATTGGAATGATTTCTTTCAGGGGATGATTCTGTCTTCCAAGCTGAAAAGCTATCCCCTGCAGACATATGTCCAGCAAATGGTAGTGTCAGTACAGAATATGTCATCCATGTCACTTGACCAGCTTGAACGCATGTCAAACCTGAATAATAAATCGTTAAACACAGCTAAGATTTTTGTAACAATGATTCCGGTTCTTCTGATATATCCATTTTTGCAGCGCTACTTTGTCAAAGGCATTACCCTTGGTTCCGTTAAGGGATAAGAGAGGATTTATAAGGATTTACCCTGTTACTGTTAGTATTAGCTTATAGGCTATTATTATAAAAAAATAAAATGGAGGGTTTCTAAATGAAGAAGGTAAAAAAAGTTATTGCTGAGGCGGTCGCTCTGTTGATGCTGGTATCTATGATTGCCGGCTGCGGCAGTACGGACAGTCCCACAGGAGGAACAGAGTCAGCGGCTGTGGAATCGGAAACAACGAAATCGGAAGATTCCACAACCACAGTCGATCCCAATGAATCAATTGACCCATTGGGTAAATTACCCGAACTGGTTACACTAACGCGTGGAGCGTGGATTGACACAAACATAACGTATCCCGAGGGGCAGTCTTTTGGAGATGATGCATACATAAGAATGCTTGAAGAGCAATTTAACATCAAACTGGAAAATGCGTTTGAAGGCGGCTCCGGAAATCTTTCAGAAAAAGTGGATCTTGCAATTGCCTCCGGAGAATTGCCGGATTTTCTTGTGGGATTGTCCTACACACAATATAAGGCAGCTTTAAAAGCCGGGTTATTGATGGATATTTCCCAGGTGTGGGATACTTATGCAAGCGATGTCACAAAAGAAGTTTATGATAACAAAAAAGAACTGTTTGACGGTCTGGTTACACAGGATGGAGGGATGTATGCGATTCCTTCCTCCAACCCGGAAGCGGACTTTCTGTCTGTCATGTGGATACGCCAGGATTGGCTTGATAACCTGGATCTTTCTGTACCAACCAACCTGGAAGAACTGGAAGCTGTGGCTATTGCATTTGCCACACAGGATCCGGATGGCAATGGGGCAGATGACACAGTGGGAATTGTAGGTCCTTCCACAAACGGCAGATTGTATCAGGATATGTCCGGCAGCAACTTCAGTTTCCATTTTGACCAGATTTTTGCCACGTATAATTCTTTTCCCGGAATCTGGGTAGATGACGGCAATGGAAATGCAGTATACGGTTCCATTCTCCCTGAGACCAGAGATGCACTTGAGAAGATTGCTTCCATGTACCAAAACGGCGCAATCAGCCAGGGCATGCTGACATCCGAGACATATGAGCTGATTGCAAGCAACAAAGGCGGCATATTCTTCGGATGCTGGTGGGAACCCTTTGCCAATATAGGGAATAGCTGGAATAATGATAATAGTGTGAACTGGCAGCCATACTCCCTTGCCTCAGGAGACAACGGCATCTACATGGCAAAAGGCGGCAATCCTGCGCAAGTCTATACGGTTATTTCAAAGGACTGCAAGAATCCGGAAGCAGTTATCATCATGCTCAATATATTTAAAGATAATCTGAGCAATTATGTAAGCGAAGAGGATCGGAACAAACTGGGTGATGGCCTCTATCCGATGTACATGACATTCGGTACCGACGAGGGCTTCTTCCTGCTTTATGAAGCACTTGATGCATACTATAATGGAAAAACAGTCGATGAAGTTCATGCGATGCTCATTGAGAACAATCAGGATGTATACACATTTGATAATATCATATCCTGCAAAACAGAGCCCTACAGTGACAATAGCATAAATGGATTTGACTTCACCGGAGACAAAGCAGGCCAATATGGAACAGCTTACTCCTTCGCAGTCGGTGCAGGGCCTTTTGTTGAAAGTAACTACGAATTTGTTTACACATTAACCTATGAGAAAACAAAAACAATGGAGCAGCGATGGAGTAACCTTTCTGACCTTGAATATACAACATTCTCCAAGATCATAATGGGAGAGGAACCCATCAGTGCTTTTGATGATTTTGTGACAAAATGGCTGAAAGAAGGCGGAGAGACTATTACTGCCGAGATTCAGGACAGCCTGAAATAATCAGCTCAAAAAGAAACTCATTTCCCATATGCCATATTTTGGCAATAACCAAAGCGTGTCTGAACTTCAATTCCGGCACACTATATGATACAGCTCAAATCATACTGCATCATACATTATGCGTTGGTTTTCAGATACGCTTTGGTACATCAATTTTCCTGAAAGGAATAACAATAAAATGACTGAAGAGAAAAATATATATCGTCCGGACTTTCACTTTTCACCAACGCATGGCTGGATGAATGACCCCAACGGGCTTGTTTTTTTTGAAGGAGAATATCATTTATTTTATCAATATTATCCATATGGAATGACATGGGGACCGGTGCATTGGGGGCATGCCGTGAGTTATGACTTGATAAAATGGGAACACCTTCCCATCGCACTGATACCGGATGAATTAGGGGCAATATTTTCCGGAAGTGCAGTTATAGATAAAAATAATACGACAGGATTCTTTGATAAAAATCCCGGACTTGTTGCGATTTACACAAATTCACCGAATGATCCCGGGAAACATAACAGATTTCAGACACAATCAATCGCATACAGCACGGATCATGGCAGAACCTGGATAAAATACGAAGGTAACCCTGTAATCCACAATCCCGGAATAAAAGACTTTAGAGATCCCAAAGTACTGTGGTATCAACCAGAGGAGAAATGGGTTATGATACTTGCCTGTGGAGACAGGCTAAAATTCTATGCATCAAAAGACTTAAAGACCTGGGATTATCTAAGTGACTTTGGAGAGGAGGAAGGCTGCCATAAGCATGTATGGGAATGTCCTGACCTATTTGAACTTCTGATTGACGACGAAGATGCAAATTCAAAATGGGTGCTTAAAGTAGATCTATATGACGGTGCTGTGGCAGGCGGATCCGGCGGACAATATTTTATTGGACATTTCGACGGAACCAGATTTACAAACGATGAGAAGCACAACTATCATTGGATAGACTATGGTATGGACTTCTATGCCTCCCAATCCTGGTTTACTGATATGGAAACTGAAAAAAGAAGACTATGGCTGGGATGGATGAGCAATTGGAAATATGCCGATAAGACTCCAACCGATGATTTCAGAAGTATCATGACTTTGCCCAGAGAACTTAAACTGAAACACACAAATAACGGACTCCGACTTTTCCAACAGCCTGTCAAAGAACTAGATAAATATAAAAAAGAAAAATATTTCATTCATGACAACACTATTAATCCCAATAGCCCGATAATTATCGAAACAAATAAAAACACATACGAATTATCTGCTGAATTTGAAAATATTGAGGATGAAATCACTATAGATCTACAAAAAAAAGACGAAACCAATGTGCTTATCAATTATAATAAAAAAAGCAACAAGCTTTTTATAAACAGAAAAAACTCCGGAATGATTCACTTTCATGAAGATTTTCCGCGAGAATTTGAAGCAGAACTATTACCGCACCCCTCCATAAAAATTCAAATTATTGCAGACAACTGCTCCCTTGAAATTTTTGCAAACGACGGAGAAGCAGTAATAACAAACCTTATTTTCCCATATGAACAAGGCAGTATCATTAAGATATCTGTACCAGAAGGCAGTGCTATGATAAAAACACTAAAACTGTATGAACTGACCTTGTAATACTGCCGTTTATCTAAGATAAGGGGGTAACGAAAACCCGGACGAGACAACAGGCAGGTATTTTAAGGGATGGTGCAGAAGGTATACAGAACAGGAAGTGGGCGCACACATATGTTTTACAGCTCAGTCAGGCTCGGGAATTCCACGGAGCCCAT
>Ga0153941_1000345_pt1 | contig 20787 bp, 18 predicted proteins | sample TSNJ025MetaG_FD_104733 | JGI IMG/M metagenome (GOLD analysis project Ga0153941, IMG submission 104733) | Attine ant fungus gardens microbial communities from New Jersey, USA - TSNJ025 MetaG | ecosystem: Host-associated > Fungi > Mycelium > Unclassified | place: USA: New Jersey, Brendan T. Byrne...
CCATTCATCTATCATTTTCTTAGGATTATAAGGCTCCATCATTTTATCATCCTCTGATGTCCATTCTACGCCGCGACTCTTCATTTCATTATAAAATTCGTCAGCATCCGGCTCAGCAGGGAAAATATCACAAGGATAATCGGGACAATAACCGCAATGATGCAATCCTTTATTAATGACACATTTACGGGTTTTACATTCACCGCCCGAAAACAATACGGCATCTTTGTCATCTGCCATACAACCATCGCATATTGTTGCTTCGGGATCATATTTTTGTGAGCCGAGTTTACCCCAAACGGTACATATTTCCACTCTCCTGTCTTCCTTTTCAACATTTGGACGATAGATAAGACATAAGCTGCAACACTGCCCGCAACGAGAATATACTTCATTTTGCATTGTTGTCACTCCTTTCGAAATCAGTTCCGTTTCACATCATAAATTTATTATACAACTTGACGCAGCGTCAATGTCAACAGTTTTGTAAAATTTTTCAATGCTGCACAGCAAGGAAAAAACTGTCGATTTGTGTCAATTCATGAAATAGCTACATATAATATTAAAAAGCAATAAGGAATTGTTATATATGAGTAGATATAACGAATATGACTGCCAATATGAACAGCAGTTATACCGCCAACAGTCCTGCCAGCAATCGAATAGTTGTAATTGCTGCCGGCCAGGTCCGCCCGGTCCAAGCGGCCCACAAGGTCCTCAGGGTCCTCAGGGCCCTCAGGGAGCTACCGGTCCCGCCGGACCAGCCGGACCCACTGGACCCCCGGGACCAACAGGACCAGGCGGCTCAACAATTTATTTAGCAACAGATCAATCTGTCAGTGATGGTGGATGGATCGGTCTGGGAACCTCTTCACCAGCACCTGCATTCACCACAAGCACAATAGTAATACCGGTAAACGCTATTATTGTTGGTTTAGTGTTAAATATCAGGAATAATACAATACCGGTCAATACGTCGGTTACAGCCACAATTTTTACCAGCCCTTGTGGTTTTACAAATCCAACAAGTACAGGTATATCCGCTGTAATTACAGGACCAAGTAATTCTACTGCCCCTAATTGTCTGGCGACAGGTTTTGGAAATGTAGCCGTGGCGCAGGGATCACTTCTATCTGTGCAAATTGTCACAAGCCAGGGAGTAGGAGCATTAAGCCAGGGAGCTGCTGTTACTGTTTTCTTGACAATCCCCTGAAAAATAGTATGCTTCATTGTTCCATGTGTATCATTACCGGATAGGTTCTAAAATCAGGCTGTTTCAGTTATTCGAAGCAGCCTGAGCACACAGACTTAACCACTTGTCATCTCTCTTCCAATAGTTTTTTTTCCGTAAAAAAGCTATCAAAATGTGGCACCTTATAAAGAATCTACATATGATATCATATAAAGCTGATAAGTAAATATGGAGGACATGTATTATATGAGTAAATATGATGAAAATGACAGCAAATATACCCAATATTCATCCTGTCAGAATTCAGATTGCTGTAATTGCTGTCGGACTGGCCCGCCCGGACCAAGAGGCTCACAGGGATGTCCAGGTCCTAAGGGAGACAGGGGACAGATCGGACCTGAAGGCCGACCAGGAATACGAGGTCCGATTGGTCCGGCCGGTCCACAGGGTACTACCGGAGAAATAGGGGCTATTGGTCCGCAAGGCCCCGCTGGCCCTCAAGGAATAGCTGGTGCAACAGGTGCCGCTGGTCCGCAAGGCCTCGCTGGTTCTCAAGGCGCTCCCGGAGAAACTGGTCCCGCTGGTCCTGCCGGTCCTCAGGGCGCAATGGGGGGAACTGGGGAAATCGGTCCCCAAGGGCTTGCCGGTCCGCAAGGTATAACTGGTGCAACAGGTGCCACCGGTCTTCCAGGTCCTGTTGGTCCTCAGGGAGCTCCCGGAGAAACTGGTGCCACCGGCCCTCCAGGTTTAATTGGTCCTCAGGGAGCCACTGGTGAAACTGGTGCTGTCGGTCCGCAAGGTCCTGCTGGCTCTCAGGGGGAAACTGGTACCGCCGGTCCACAAGGTCCCACTGGCGCCACAGGCCCTACTGGTCCGCAAGGTCCCATTGGTCCTCAGGGGGAAACTGGTGCCGTCGGTCCGCAAGGTCCCACTGGAGCAGCAGGTGTCACTGGTCCGCAAGGTCTCGCTGGTCCTCAGGGAGCCACTGGGGAAACTGGTGCCGTCGGTCCGCAAGGTCCCGCTGGTGCAGCAGGCGCCACTGGTCCGCAAGGTCCCGCTGGTCCTCAGGGATCCACTGGCGCAGATGGCACCTTTACTGCTTATGGCACTTATATATCCACTGGGAATAAAACCGTCGGTGCCGGCACATTAGTTGATTGGAATGCTTCTCTATCCGTGGAACCTATAGGTATGGAAGCCACCTTTCCTTCTTCCACTACGGTCACCCTCACTGCTGCCGGCGTATACCGCATTGATTACAGGATTCTAGTCGGTACTGCGGAGGTACCCCCTGCCGTAACCCCTTCAATAGAATTGGAGTTAAACGGAGCAGCCGTCCCTAGCAGCGCACTACTCCTCGCGTCCGCCGCTGAGGTTGCCGGCGTTGCCGTCGTATCGACTACTGCGGGTACAACGGTAGCCCTCCGTGTCACCGGATCTAATATCAACTTGCCTACTGGAACCAACGCATTCCTGGATATTATCAAAATTGCATAACCGTCGGGTTCTGTAACAATCCCCTTCAGGCACAGAAAAGTATAACGAATGCCAATAGCCCTCAAAACCTTGCTTGTCCGCAAGGCCTTGAGGGTCCGCAAGGTATGAGTGGTGCAACAGGTCTCGTTGAAATTTACAAAGTGATATTCGCAAATAAAGTTTTCATATGGTGCAACTTATGTAATAGATACATACGATATCATATAAAGCTAATATCAATATGGAGGAGTTGTAAAATTATGAGTAACTATAACAAGTATGATGATTATGACAGCCAACATACCCGGAGTTCAGCATCCCGCCAGCATTCAAATTGTAGTAATTGCTGCCGAACCGACCAACCCTGCCCAAAAAGCCCGCAAGGTTGTCCAGACACACAAGGTTGTCCAGGTCCGCAGGGGTGTCCGGGTCCTAAGGGAGACGAAGGACCAATGGGACCTGAAGGTCCGCCCGGCGTACAAGGTCCGATTGGACCAGCAGGTCCGCAAGGATTAATCGGAGCAACCGGGCCTTCCGGACCGCAGGGATTGACTGGGGCAACCGGACCTTCCGGACCGCCAGGGTTGTCTGAACTGTTAGGAATACAATATTCCCTGGTCAATAGTGGGGATGTGCTGATCGAAGTTGATGACCCGGTCATTTTTGATACAAATTTAGTACAGATAGATTCTTCGATTTCGTATAATGATACAAATGGACAATTCACTGTTACGCGGAACGGGTTCTACATGATTGATTGGTGGGTATCCGTGGACGGAAGTGTGGCAACTGATGGTGTGAGCTTTTCCCTTAATGTAAACGGCGTACGACATTCCCGCGGTTCCTCCAGGATTGTTACGGGGCAGGTCTCAGGTTCCAGTCTGGTTATCATATTAAACGCACCTGCCGTCATTGATCTTGTCAATGTCAGTTTAGATCCTATAACTTATGATGAAACCGACGTACAGGCTAATATCATTATCGCGGCAATACCAATTCAAAATTAACTTTAGGGAGAGAATGAATATGAGCAACACAGCATTAGGACTAATTTTAACACTTAGTGGGAGTGTCGATTCCGACAGTAACGTTATTTTTGAACCGGCTGAGCCGACTTCTGACAAAATGGAATACGATAGCGTTACAGGTATAATCACATTCAATGAACCGGGAACTTATTTGCTTAACTGGTGGATTGCCACAGAAACCGTACCACATGGAAAAATAGAGTTCGCACTCAGCACCTCACAAGGTGATTATATAAGGGGCAGCTCTCCCTTAAAAACAGGACAGATCTCCGGATACGGATCGATTGATGTAACAGCGGGCACTACCCTGTCCCTGATAAACGCCTCGGAATACAATATCGTATTTTCAAGAGGCACAAAAGTAAAGGCGTATCTTTTAATATCACCGATCCCCACCTTAGCAGGTGTGAGAACAATCATTCCATTTTCCACAGGTGAGCGTCCGATTATGTTAGTAACAACTGATAATGGAGAGCGTACCGGCGTTTCTGTACTTGGATTTGGAAGCGCCGGGGAGCTTGATGCTCCTGATGATCCAATTGTATTTGCGCTTACCTCCGGAGCAGAATCATATTATGCATTTTCTATGCCAACCAATGGAATAATCACCTCATTATCAGCAAAATTTATATTATATTCCGTTGTATTACCAGTAGATAACACGATTACCGCACAGCTTTATTATTCATTAACCCTTGATAATACCTTTTTTCCCGTTCCAGGTGCAACGATTGAATTAGGTACCATTTTGAGTAATGATACCCCGGGAAAGGTACTCTACGGATCTGTCACAGATTTAAGCGTACCGATCCCTGCCCAGGCAAGTCTCATGCTCATTTTCTATAACACAGCAGACTTACAGGAAACAGCGCTTGTAAGAGGGGTTATGCAAGGTGGATTATTAATAACGTAGTGCTTGGGGTATTCCATTTCGAGAGGCCATCCTGCGGTAATCTCGTGGTGTCATTTTAAGTAACCGTTTAAACAGTTCGTTAAAAAATTTGATATCACGATATCCGATTTCCTGTGCCACCTCCGCAACAGGCAGGTCACTTCCAGCCAATAGTTCACAGCACTTCTCCATACGTACCTTGTGCAGATAGTCTCTGATACTAAATCCTGTCTCCTGCTTGAATTTCCTGCTGATATATTGCGGTGCAAAATGATATTTATCACAAAATTCAGATAAAATACCCTGCTTTTGGTAATTGTGATTAATATAGTGGATCATCTGCCGGATGATAGAGTTATTGGTTGGTTTCGAAGTATGATCAATAATATTACGCATGATCAGAATCAGCACCTCCATCAGCCGGCACCTGAATATTTCATTGAATCCCGGCTGCTTTTCCTGATATTCTTTCACCATTCCCTCAAGCAGTAATAGAATCCTGCCGTCTCTATCGTGGAATACCCTGTTTGCAGGGGTCTTGTCAATATATAGTTTATTGTAACGCAGCAGGCATCCGTGCATCAGGGTATTGAAGGAACGACATCCGCTCAGGGTATCTCCGATCACCTCCGGCAGGAACAGACAATTGATCAGCGTTAAATTATGACTGTTTTCATAACTGTGTATACTCCCATAATCCACAATAAAATAATCACCTTTCTTCAGGGTGCATGTCTCATTATTCAACGTGTGTACTGCACTGCCGCCGGTTACATATGCCAGTTCATAAAAATCATGACTGTGAAAGCCGATATCTTCCTGCATATAGCTTTTTATTACAAGCTTTTCATCTTCTCCCAGATTTTCCTCTACATTTGCGAATTCCAATGTCATCTCTTTTATCATGAAGGTTACCTTTGCCCCCTGTTTTAGTAATATTTAGGTATTTTATTTCAGTATACACTTTGCTATGATGAAATTCAATAAAAAAAGGAGGGATTAATATTATGACTTGTAAAGCAGAAGAAATTTGCATGGCAGAAAATATTTGCATGGCAGAAGTAATTTGCCAGGCAAAATGGATATGCCCGGCAGATGATATGGGAGATATCTGCCCTTTATTTATCAAAGAATTCCACATAGACAAACCAATAAGGAAAGCAACATTATTGATAACCGCACTCGGTGTCTATGAAGCAGCATTAAACGGAAAACGGGTTGGTGAATTCATACTGGCTCCCGGTTGGACCACATACCGTAAAAGGCTGCAGTATCAGGAATATGATGTGACTCATCTTCTGACGGAGGATAACAGGCTTTCTGTAACACTAGGCAAGGGCTGGTACCGGGGACGCATGGGCTGGGAAAATTCTGTGGTCCAGCTGGGACTTAAAGAGTCGCCCGCCGGAATCCTGGCACAGCTTGTCCTGACTTATGAAGATGGCAGCACTTCTCTCCTGTCTACCGACGAATCCTGGACAGTGGGCGAAAGCAGGATACGCTTCTCTGAAATCTATGATGGAGAGACTTATCAAGCAACTTACACAGAATCAGCAGATCAAAAAGTAAAGACCTTTGAAGGTCCTTATGATACCTTGATTCCCCAACAGGGTGAAGAAATCCGTGAACAGGAAACACTGGCAGCTTCAAGGCTGATCTATACCCCTAAGGGTGAACTGGTGATTGATTTCGGCCAGGAGATAACCGGTTATGTGGAAGTGACCGTAGATGCAAAGGAAGACGAAGTAATCGAATTTTCTCATGGGGAAGTCCTGGATAAGGAGGGAAATTTCTATACGGAAAATTACCGCAGTGCCAAGGCAAAATATCATTATATCTGTAATGAGGGAAGGCAGACATATAAGCCCAGGCTTACCTTTTATGGCTTCCGCTACATCAGAATCGACCAGTTTCCCGGGAATCTGAATCGTGATGCCTTAACCGCCAATCCCGATGCGTTCCTTGCGCAGTTTCGTGCTATTGTTCTCCATTCCCAGATGACCCGCACCGGTTTTTTAAGCTGCTCGGATCCCCTTTTGAATAAGCTTTTTGATAATATTATCTGGGGTCAAAAAGGCAATTTTGTGGATGTTCCCACCGATTGTCCCCAGCGTGACGAGCGACTGGGCTGGACTGGAGACGCACAGGTATTTGTGAAAGCCGCAGCAATGAACTATGATGTGGAAAAATTCTTTACGAAATGGCTGGCTGATATGGCTGCTGATCAGGGTGAAAATGGTTTTGTGGCTCACGTGATACCGAATATTCTGGGAGGGGAAGACAGCAGCGCCGCTTGGGCAGATGCCGCAGCCATATGTCCCTGGGAAATTTATCTGGCTTACGGGAATTCAGCAATCCTCTCCAATCAGTATGATTGTATGACAAAATGGGTCAACTACATAACCGCTCATACAAAGGATGCCTGTTTATGGACAGGGGGAACACACTTTGGAGACTGGCTTGGTTTGGATGCTCCTTCCGGCAGTTATAAAGGTTCTTCCAGAGAAGACTTTATTGCTTCCGCCTTTTATGCATATTCCACCTCACTGGTAATCAAATCAGGCCGCATACTGAAGCGGGATGTTACTGCTTATGAAACCTTATATGCCGGCATAGTGGAAACCTTCCGCAAAACATATCCGGAATATCATACACAGACAGAATGTATCCTTGCTGCTCATTTCCATCTGGCACCCGATTGTCAGGCGGCCGCAGATCAGCTGGCCGGTATGGTGGAAAAATGCGGTGTGCAGCTGCAGACAGGATTTGTAGGCACTCCCTATTTACTTCATGTATTAAGCACTTACGGATACGGAAAACTTGCTTACTCTCTCCTGCTCCGTAAAGAATATCCCTCATGGCTGTACCCGGTAACAAAGGGTGCTACTACCATCTGGGAACATTGGGACGGTATTATGGAAAATGGTGATTTCTGGAGTGCAGATATGAATTCCTATAACCACTATGCTTATGGTGCGGTTGCAGACTGGGTATACAGCGTGGCTGCCGGAATCTGCTCTTTAGAAGAGTTCCCCGGTTATGAAAAGGTAAACATTTCCCCGCTTCCTGACAGCCGTCTGGACTGGCTGAAAGTTTCTCTGGATACCAGACATGGAAGGATCCGTTCCGAATGGAAAAAAGATGATAATAAATGGCGTTATGAAATCGAAACACCGGTAAATGCGGTTATCTCCATTGATAACAAAGTCTATGAATTGAAAAAAGGCACTTATATTTTCTATAGTGATATCCGATAATACAAAAGCCGCTGATATGCATAATATGCCCAAAACAAAGACCACCTGAATGGTCTTTGTTTTTTGTTCTCATTGGGGGATAATCAGGTGCTAATTACTCTGTGGTATGAATGTGCTGGCATATTCCATGCCAAGTCCATATACGCCGCAGTGTTCCCGAATAATGTCTGTAACATCCTGATAAGTGTCTTTATTAGCCCAATCGCGCTGCAATTCCAGTAAAACAGCCTGCCATGTCACCGGTTTCGCTCCCGCCTGTATCATCCGTTGTATTGCCATCTGGTGTGCCTGTTTGCTGCTGCCTGCGGAAGCATCTGCTACGAAGTATACTTCATATCCGTCTTCTATAGCTGACAGCGCGGGAAAAGTCACGCATACTTCTGTCCACAGTCCGGCAAGCAAGATCTTTTTTCTTCCGGTGGAATTAACTGCGGTATTAAAATTCTTATCTTCCCATGCATTTAATGTTGTGCGGTCAATCGGCAATATATCAGGGTAAATATTCTGCACTTTACTGACAAGAGGACCTGAGAAGGTATAAGCTTCTACCGTGGATAGTATAATCGGAATATTAAACACTTTGGCAGTTTTTGCCAACCCTGTTACCGCGTTCAGAACTGCATTGCGACAATCGCCTTCTACACCAAAAAACATTTGCGGCTCATGGTCGATTAACGCAAAGACCACTTGTGACGGGTCAATCAGGGATTTTTGATATGCTCTCATAAAATCATCTCCTTCCTTTACACTATACATCCTGTCCATTATAATTATTATTATTCATCATTGAATATAAAAATAACTGGTCTGACCGGCAAACCTACTGTTGCTGGATTTCCTGCTGTTTCATATATAGCGGCTGCGCAAAAGAATAAGAGCCGGATATTGAGATTTTCCCTCTGTTATTGATGTAATGCACACTGGCGTAAGTATGAATCCTATCATCATTTTTAAGAGTCGAATAGTCGTAAGACATAACATTGGACGTTTGAACTTCCTTTTCCGAATCTTTTTGCAGATATTCATCGTATTCTTTCCATGCCTCCTTAATTTCCTCCACCGGTGAAAAAATCGAAACATTACCCGGCAGAATCACTTCCGGACATCTCTTTTCATCAAAGTCGTCATCGTTATATCTGAGTACATATACATAACAGTATTCATTCGGCATATATTCTGCATCATAATTAGTTGCACGCACTTCAATTAACTTACCATCCTTTTGAAGCCGGATTTCTGTATCTTCTCCGGGTTCAGTCGCATCATACCGATAATACTCTGCTGAGGATTCTGTATAATCCCATCCGTTTTCCATAAAAACAATCATAGGTACCGGAAATTGGTAGGTGACCCCATCCACTTGAATGGTACCGGATAATGGATCCGGGTCATATGTAACATCTCTGGGATAATTCTGCACATGTGACGGCATTTCCATCGTTTCGGCATCCAGACTCTCAGGCACTTCCATGGCCTCTTCTGCAGTCTCTTCTGCAGCCTCTTCTGTTGCGGGTTCGCTCGATTCCTGAGAAGTATCAGGTTCTGATGCTTCATCAGAGATTGTAAGTTCCTCTTTCGTCTCTTGTGCAGTTGATTCTTGTGACGGCAGCGTATCAATCAGAGTTTCTTTATCACTGGTACAGGCTGCGGTTCCAAGAAGCACAAAGATGATTAATGTTAATAAAAAATACTTCTTCACTTTATATCCTCTCCTTATCTGAGTAGTTGGAATAACACTCATTGTTTTATCTTTCTGATATATTTTCCGCAAGATTCGAATCTCAGGAAACTAACATGCAGAAACGTCCCGAAAATCCACATATATGATTTTCGGGACGTTGGAATTATATCATAGGAAAAGAGGACACACAAGCTTTAAATCATAACTACCCCGAAAAACTACCCTAAAAGCTCACTCTCTGACTTGGGCTTTAGTATCATTTCAGCGCGCTCCTTACTCATATACTCAAAATGATCAACTTTTCCTGCTGCCGTATCCACTGATACATCAATAGCACCGTTTTCTCCATTCTGATAGGTCACGATCGTTCTGTTCTCAGATATGATGGTTGAACCCATAAACTCAATCCTGCCGTCAACAATCATCTCATTGGATACCAGAAACTCCTTTGCGACTGCCTTTACCTCTTCCAGACTAAGCTGTTTCTCTGCCTTCTCCCATCCCATATAACTTACATACAGACCGGTCAGCTCTTTTGTTTCAGAGAATGTGGCAAAAAACTCCGGTTTCAGATTTTTTAGTGCTTCTGCTGTGGGAAAACCGTCCGAACCGATATTTTCGCGTTCCACAATGATTTCCCAATTTCCCGGCCAGTCAATCTTCACACTGTAGCTGGGTTTCAAATCATTAAATCCTTCAAAATAAGTGACATTGGTCTTATACGCAGCGGGATCGTATGTTATATCAAAATATTCAGCCAATGCATCTGTGACTGCCTGGACAAGCTCAGGTTCCTCAATCGTCCCTCCCGCCATCGAAGTCATCTCCCCCTGTTTGGTGTTGCTGTGGGAATCAGCTGCCGGTTCACTTTGCGGGGCAGTTTCCAGCTGTGTAATCGCATCTTCCTGCGTGCTGTTGTCAGGCTGCGTCATCTCAATTTTCTCTGCTGCCAGAACCTGCACAACATTTTCTGCCGGCACCTTACCGCATCCTGTCATAGCGATTGCCAATAATCCAACGAGTATAAAACTGCTTTTAATCAAACTTCTTTTCTTCATGATGAAAACCTCCTTTGGTTTAGTATAGAAACATAATAAAACAGTTTTGTAACTCATTTGTAACAGGGAAAAATTATTTTTATGGTGGTTCCCTGTCCCTCTTCACTTATCAATTCTATCTGTGCATTATGGATTTTTACAATATCAGCACAAATCGAAAGACCGATTCCAACCCCGCTGTTCTTCCCGTTTCTGGCTTTATCCCCCATGTAAAAGCGTTCAAACACTTTTTTTCTGTCTTCCCGGGGAATCCCTTTACCCTGATCCGCTACCTCAAGAATCACCGTATCTCCCCCGCAATACCCGCGAACCCAAATTTGATCCCCCGGCTGGGAAGCTTTTCCGGCATTATCCAGAAGATTACCCAGCAAATTCAGCAGCAGATCCTTTTCTGCCGGAATCACTGCCGGCTGCTCAGACAAGGTACATTTCAGCGCGATCCTGGCCTGCCCCGCAGCCGGTTCAAATATCTGGACAGCTTCCCTAATAATCTCTCTGATATCACAAGGCAGTAAATCAAAAGAATGCCGTTCCAGAAATATCAGATCCATCATCAATACCGACAGTTTTTCAATCCGCTTCCCCTCCCGGAAGATACGCTCTCCCATCTCCTGGGTGAACGCTTCCTCAAAGGAAGCCGACCGTAGTAAATCCGCATAACCCACTACCGCTGTTAAAGGAGTCCGAAGCTCATGGGTGAAATTATCAATAAATCGCTGCTGTTCACTGGTCTTATTTTCCAGTTCACTGGTCTTATTTTCCAATTCCCTGATCTTCTCTTCTATTGCCCCGGCCATTTCATTATAGCAATCTGCGAGCTTTCCCACATCATCCCTGGTCTTAATCTGTACTCTTTCCCGATAGTTACCATTCCCCATTTTCTTCACCGACTCTGTCAGGATGTGGAGCGATTTGGTTAAGCTGCCGATCAATAAATACATACCTGCAGCCAGAACTGCCGACACCACCAGAAGTAATTTTATAAAAAAAGAATATTGCTGTGCTGTGTCAGTATATATTTTACTTATATCAATAATATAGGTACTTACCAAATATCGGTTTTTTAATGGAATTCTGCTGATCAGCATCAGATATTCCCGGTTTTCCCTTGAAAATACTTTATATGAGGCAGTAGTTCCGGCATATTCACTGGGCTTCATTGTCGGAGTTTCATACGCAAGGTTGCTGTATAACACCTCTTCCGCATCCCTGATTTCCAGATAAATTCCCCAGGAATTGATTCGGTTGGATAAATATTCTGTAATATACTCTTTATCATACGTTCCTTCTATTCGGGATTCCTTTGCCTGACTGAGGGTTATATACTGCATGATCCCTGATGATATCCCGGTCTGTTGGTCGGCTGATTGCTGCAGAATCCGGTCAAATGCTGTTTTACGGTTATTTTCGATCATCAATATTCCCGAACAGCAAAATACAAGTATAAAAAAAAGAAGCGAACAGATACAGATTTTCTGCCACAGTTTCATTTCTCGTCAGCCTCCAGTCTGTATCCGATCTTTCTTACTGAAATGATTACGGCATCCCATTCCAGCTTCTTTTTCAGACGTTGAACATGCATGTCCACAGTCCGGCTTTCCCCATCATACTCGCCGCCCCAGACCTCTTCATAGATCCTGTCCCTGAACAAGGCAATATTCCGGTTACGCATAAACATCAGTAATAAATCCATTTCCTTTATAGTCAGCTCTATATTTTTCCCGTTCCGTTTAACGGTTCTGGAGGCTGTATCAACCTCAATTCCGGCCAATGTTACTTTTTCTCCCGTATGATACCGCCGCAGGACACTTTCCACTCTGGCTGTCAGTTCTGCCAGTTCAAAAGGCTTGGTAATATAATCATCCGCACCCAGTTTCAATCCTTTTACTTTATCTTCCAACCGTGATTTGGCTGTGATAAAGATAACCGGTGTATTAAATTCTTTGATATACGCTATCAGCTCATAACCATTGATGACAGGCAGCATGATATCCAACAGAATCAGATCATATCTGTTTTGTTCCAATAAATCCGCAGCGGATTGTCCATCATAGGTACATTCGCAGGTATATCCTGCCTTTCCCAGCCCCAGTCTGATAAAATCCGCAATCATCTCATCGTCTTCCACTATTAATATCTTCACTTCTGTGTCCTCCCATTCCATCAGAATATTACTAAGGCGGCTATATCATTCCAAAAAAAGATTGGTTAGAAAGCACTTTCTGCTTTCCAACCAATTTATCATGTTATTGTAATAAAGTTGTATCATGCCATACCTGGCAGTCACCCACAACTACCCAATAATAGCTTTGATTCTGCGGACACCGGCAGATGAGCTTTCTTCTTTTTGTATACAGAAAGACTTTAATTGCCTTGTGTTATCTGCATGGGGCCCGCCGCAGATTTCCTTTGAATAACCATCGATAGCGTACACCTTCACAAGCTCTCCGTATTTATTTTCAAATACACCAATTGCACCGGAAGCAAGCGCATCTTCTATGCTCATTTCCTGACAGACTACATCAATACCTTTTGAAATAGCTTCATTAACCAGATCACTCACCGCAGTTAATTCATCCTTTGTCATCTTTCTGTCAAATGAAAAATCAAACCGCAAACGCTCTGCATTGATATTGCTTCCACGTTGTGAAACGCTTTCTCCCAATACCTTGTGCAGTGCTGCATTCAGGAGATGAGTAGCGGTGTGCAGCCGGGCTGTTTGTTCGGAATGGTCAGCAAGCCCTCCTTTGAACAAACCTTGTGAACCGCTCCTTGATTTTTCCTGGTGTGCTGACAGGCACTCTCTGAATCCTTCAACATCCACTGTGATTCCCTTTTCCTGTGCCAGCTCCTCGGTAAACTCCAACGGAAACCCGAAAGTGTCAAATAGTCTGAATGCCGCATCACCACTCAGATATTCGCCGTTCTTCAGAGCAGACAATGCTTTTTCAGCCATTTTCAGGCCTTTATCCAAAGTTTTATGAAACAAGGTAAATTCTTTTTCGATTTGTTCAACTATATACTCTTTGTTATGAGATACTTCAGGATAGACAGCAGCATTCATTTCAATAACAACTTCGGCAATCTGAGATAAGATATTCTCAGATACCCCCATTTTTTTAATCAGTCTTATGACCCTTCGAAGCAGACGCCGCAAAATGTATCCCTGACCTGTATTTGACGGACTAATCATTTTATTGTCCCCCAACATGAAAGTAACTGCTCTCATATGATCAGCAATTATACGGAATACCCTGACATTTTCTGCCGTGCAGGCTGTGCCTGTTAAGCGCTCAATCTCTTTTATAACAGGCTCAAACAAGTCGGTTTCATAATTGCTCTCCATATGGTTCATAACAGCCAGGATACGTTCCAGACTCATACCGGTATCTACATTTTTTTGACTAAGCTTCGTAAGTGATCCATCAGGCAGCTTGTTGTACTGCATAAAAACATTGTTCCATATCTCAACAAACTTCCCGCAGCTACAGGATGGACCGCATTGTTCCCCACAAAACGCCGCTCCGGTATCAAAGAAAATCTCCGTATCCGGTCCGCATGGTCCTGTTTCTCCGGCAGGTCCCCACCAATTTTCTTTTAACCCGTAGAAATAGATCTGGCTCTCCTGTAATCCCAGGCGTATCCAGTATTCATATGCTTCATTGTCCCTTGGTATCTGCGCTGTACCTTCAAAAACCGTCACAGCTAAACGGTTTACAGGAATCCCAATTACATTGATCAGGAAATCATAGCTCATTTGGATGGATTCTTCCTTAAAATAATCCCCAAGCGACCAATTTCCCAGCATTTCAAAATAGGTATGATGGAATCCGTCACCTACCTCATCAATATCGTCTGTTCTGACACATTTTTGAATGCTGACCAGACGTTTGCCCATTGGATGCCGTTCGCCCAACAGATATGGGACGAGCGGATGCATCCCCGCTGTAGTGAACAAAACACTTGGGTCGTTTTCGGGAATCAATGACGCGGACGCAATTTCTTCGTGTCCTCTTTTCTTAAAATAATCTACAAATAAACGGCGCATCTCATTGGATTGCATTTATACTTCTCCTTTCTTATAAAGTCAAAGACCTCATGGCATTCGTCAAACGGGGTACCGTTTTATGTTTGGAAACAAAAAAACGCCCAAGCTGTATAATCAGCTTAGGGCGAACTTTACGTCCGTGGTACCACCTAAATTCAGAAAAAATCTCTGCACTTGCTCAGTACGGGCATCTGCCTATACCGATTCCCCTGTAACGGTGGGACATCCGGTGAAGCCTACTAAGGAACTGCTAAGAAATTAACTGTTCGGTTCACGGCTCCAGGAGAGCTTGGGCAAGCCTTTGTGAAGATTCGCACCAACCATCTTCTCTCTGTTACGCCGACATTGCTTACTAATTCCCATCATAGCCTTTGACTCAATTGTAGAAACAGTATAGCTTATGCATTTATTGCTGTCAACAACAAATATGACAATATTGACAATATTAACACCAATATATATATTTCCCCTCGGCGGTGACATCTGACCGCAGAGAGGCTCATACTATTTTTGTGGAAGTGTTCGCGTTTTTATGCTATACTATCGTTAAAAGAGTGAGGGGAACGGGGTACGTTTCACCCGCTTCCTTGAAGCGTGTGACCCACTCTGACATTTTCCGGCAAGCCGGCAAAAGTGTCGCGTGGGCGCTGCCGCGGGCTTCGCCGCCGTCGGTGGCTCTTGCGTCCGGTCGGAAATGATATTATAGAAAGGACGATAAAAATGTATAGAAATACTGATTTCAAACTCAACTCCATACAGAACCGTTTGCTTGGTTAATGGCATTCGTATGGAGTAGATTTTGCCATTAACAATCTTACTGGTTCTGTATTTTAGTTGGCATAAACTAAAATTAAAGGAGTCAGTAAAAATGAGAAAAAAATCAATTGAATATTATGACAACATCATCATGCCGTTAATTCGTAGCAAGCATTCCGATATTCTGTCGGAGATGAGCATAAGAATATCCGGTTCCGTGGGTCAGGGCAATGACGATGAATATTCAGACTTGGATTCGGAAATTTATCTCCCCGACGATGTTTGGAAGCGGAATGGTTTGCTTCAAATCGAACTCGACCAACTCGTGGCAGAAACAAACCTCTGGAAACAGGACTGGACGCTTAACGGCTCTATGATTGCTGTGCATCCACTGTCATGGTTGCTTGATTATCAAGCCGAAAAAGTCCTTGCAAATGGTGAAAACGTGCCGTGGGATAAGTTGAAGTTTGAAACTCTTTTCAGCGTTCATGTAGATTTTGTATATCACGATCCACAGGATAAATTCGGTACGCTCCGTAGGCTTACAGCACCCGAAAAAATGCCAGAGAATCTCTGGAAAAAAGCAATATATAAAAAATTACATGATTTCCTGTCCGGCGGTATCCGTGAAATCGAAATCAACGTCTGGCGGAAGCAGTATGAAGCCGCGTATATTCAGTTCGGCAGTGCGCTACAGGCTTTATATGAACTTGGATTCCTGATATGCCATCAATATTATCCGTATCCGAAACATTTGCGATGGGCTTTTGGAAAGTTGCCAGCACCCGTCTCAAAATTGGCCGAGGTTTTCCAAACGCTATCTGTTACCGAGGATTGGCAGAAAAGGCTTGAATCAATGGAATCCATTTACGATGGTTATAAGGACTATATGGTCGCCAGAAACATCGCCCCGGAACTGGATTTTTCCTTCATTGACCCACACGATATGTACATCCACAACTATATGACGCAAGCGATTTCTTTCAAGGCTTGGAGCAACCCGTTATGGTTTGATGAAGTAAAATCTCTCAAGGAAAAAGCAGTCAGTCTTGGTTACGGGCCAGAAGAGTTTTGGGCAGTCAATTGGTGGGGAATCGAATAAACTGTTCCCTCATATTGATTATGAGTATTTTGGCGAAAAGACACTCCAAAGTGTCCTTTTGCCAATAAACCTCGTCTATATTATGAAGCGGATACTCCATAAGTATCCGCTTCTCCATTATTGATTCGCTGGTACAGCCACCGGCGCAAATGCATTTGCTCCAAGCACAGCCCCATCCTCGAAAAGCGCAGCCTTGTTTGCGGCAATCCGCGCTTTTCTGTTTTTATATTCATTTCTGCTTATTTAACTCCTGGTTGTCTCTTATATAAGTAAGTTTATAGTCAGCTTATCAGGAGTATCCTTTCCGTTTGCATTAATGCTTCTTTCTTGTGCTGCCAGCTCCATTTGTTTCGCTTGTGCTTTTTGAATCATCGCCTTTACCTTTTTCACTTCATTTTCATCACAAAATCCATTCTTTAGACCGCTTTCACAATCTGTTAAATCTTTATTCAAAATGCCCATAATCATTTTAATGTCTGTACCGGTCATTGCAGCCGCAATTTGTGCGGCACGTTTCGCTTCATTAAAAACTACTGCACCGCCATAAGATTCTGTTTCAACTTCACCATCGGTATTGATTTTTACTTTCATTCCGATATAACCGTCTAAATTCTCCTCAGCATCCTTTATCATAACCTCAACATCCGATAAGTTTCTTTCCAACTGCCTGCGCTTTTCCTCATCATTCAGACATTTTCTGAGATATGATTTTGAAATTGCAACCGTTCCATTTCTGACACTTTCATAATTTCCCAAAAGGTAATTTGTGAATTCCTGCTCTTTGTCATACATATTATCATTATAATTCGTTCTATATGCTGCATTGTTGTTAGTGATGTTTGAAACCGCCATTATACTTACCTCCCTGCTCATTATGCGGATTTATCCATAGATCCGACCGTATCTTTCAGCAAAAAACTTCAATAAGTATATCGGCGAAATGAGTAGTAGAAAAAAGGGCCATTCCGCAAAACTCCTTTATAGGTTTAAATGATTCTTTTTAATAAAAATATTAAAAGACAAAATAAGCTACAGTATTTTTTGAAAATATACATAATACAATATAACATATAATGGCTATAAAGGGTTATTTTTTCAGATGCATTTTCCTGATCAGCATAATAATAAAATAAATTACAGGATATAATAACTGCATAAAAAAATCAATGATAATACATTTCGTTATATTTTGTGTCGTAACGATGTGAAAGGAAGGTTATGAAAACGAAAAAAATAATTCCCATGACAATGATTCTATTTATGGTTTTATTCATAAAACCAAGTATTTCTTCTGCTGCAGAATCTAATTTGATTCAAAATGTACAAATATCTTTAAAGGAGACCGAAAATCCAAATAGATTAGAAGTTATTTTTTATCTGACTGAACCAATTAATTTATCACAAGGAAGTTCCAATATTATATATGAGTATTTTACAGAGGATAGTAATGGAAATCCTGTAATACAATATAAAAAAGAAAAAACATGGAGTGGATATTTAAATAGTTACGATAATTATCCGTCTGGTGAACACAAATATTCTTCCGGCGGAGCAGCAAATTCTTCCTATTCAGATAATGTGCCTGCTGCTAATATATATACATCAACAAAAACCAATTCCAGCATCGATGTAACGAATGTAACTGCTGTAAGGGTAACTGTTCTAAGGGAAGATGGCTCAGGTGAAAAAATTATAGTCTATAGCGACGGAAACACGTCTGCTATTGAAAAAATCGTTATTCCAGTAGGTGCTGAAGACAAGGATACCGGAATTAAAGTAGATTCAACAACAACTGAACTTCCTGTAAATACTGTATTAGTTGCAAATAAACTAACCAGTGGATCCGTTTATGAAAATGTTACAGTAATTTTAAGTGATGTAAAAGATTTTATCGTTTATGATATCAAATTAGAATCAGAGGGAGTTATCATACAACCAAATGGAAAGGTTAAAATAAGTATTCCGATACCGGAAAACTTTGATACTACTAATTTAGCAGTATACAGAATTGATAATAACGGAGAAAAAATTCTTTATCCTGTAACAATAATAACAAATGAAGGTGTAAATTATGCAATATTGGAAACAGAGCATTTCAGTACTTATGTATTGGTAGATGCCAGAACAGCTGCAATAACAGAAACAACCCCTGAAACTACACCGGCAGCAACAACGGAATCTACACCGGCAGCCACAGATACTACATCTGATACTACAAATACCGGAACGGAGAAAGATGAAACACCCAAAACCGGTTCAACACAATTAATATATTATGTTACAGCCCTTATAATAATATCCGCAGTAGGAATAACCATATTTCGTAAAAAACTTAAGTAACTATAATAATTTACAGAGGATGTTACCCGGCATCCTCTTTTCTTTGACGGAGGTTCGTATCTTGAAAAAGCGTAATAAAAAAATACGGATAAACATAATAGAATTAATGTGCATATTTATACTTATTATTGGCAGTTTATACATTGGTTATTACCTCTATAGTGAATATAGAGAGGAACAAAATAATATAAAAATATCAAAAATATTTTACGATAAAAAAGAAAAAGAATCCATCTCAGCAAATATAAAAACAGCTAAAATGAAGCAATTGGAGGAATTGCAGAAGATAAACCCAGATATTATAGGATGGATATCAATTCCTGGAACCAGAATAGACTATCCGGTTTTGCAAACCACAGATAATTCGTATTATCTTACTCACAATTATAAAAAGGAATATTCTATTAGCGGCTCTATCTTTTTGGATAAAGATTTTAATATTGGGAACTCCGACACTAACTATTTGATTTATGGACACAGAAACAAAAGTGGAAGTATGTTTGAGGATTTAATCAATTATAAAGATGAAGAATACTATAAAGAACATCCGATTATTCAGTTTACTACAATAAAAGATGACTCGGAATATGAAATTATAGCAGTATTTTTATCACGTGTATATTATCGTTATGAAACGAATGTGTTCCGGTATTATTACTTTATAAACGCAGTTAACCAGGAAGCTTATGACGACTATGTTTATAACAGCAAAGAAGCCTCTTTATATAATATAGAAAATACTGCAATATATGGTGATCAGCTATTAACACTTTCTACCTGCGAATATTCTCAGGAAGATGGCCGATTAGTTGTTGTAGCAAAAAAAGTAAATTGACAAAGCACATTATATTATATATACTATGCATACCGATATTATTATTTAGTATGTTATATATATTTATTGAGGTATCGGTTGAAAAAGTTCATTTCAACCTATTGATTTGAGCGTTCGCATTGCGAACAAGTCCGTATTAAACGCGTATGGGGTATAAGTTCCACTGAAGCGGAGATGAGGTATAAGTGTTTGAAAGAAGGTCACTTGCAAATATTAAATTAATGTCCGCATGTTCAGCGAGCTGAGCTTGAGCGGAGATGGAGTATAAATATGAAAAAAATACACTCAAACAGATATTGTCACAAAATTATCGGATTAGCAGGATTATTACTGTCAGTTATCCCATTTCTTTTTTATGTCCTTCATACTGTCCTTCATACAATATTCTTCAAGGTACTTATGTACATTTCGCTGATAACAGGTTTTCTTGTGTTGATATTTCTTATTGTACTGCTGGGAATAGAATTTCATCAAGATAAAAAAATTGATCTGCAATATAATATTTTGAAGAAAACGAAAATATCGCTTGGCAACGGATTTTATGAGTGCCAGTTATGCGGGAACAGACAGGTCAAAGAAACTGATAAAAACTGCGGTATTTGCGGTGTCAAATTTATGAAAGGAGTTTGATTTATGAATATGGATAAAATGCAATTGGAGGTTTCTGAAACTCTTTTCATTCCGTTAGTGGCGCGTGCTGCAGAAACGGGAAGAAATGATCCCATTGTCGCAGATAATAAAGCGGCCGAGATTATCTCACAAATCAAGATCGGCAATACGATCACAGATGGAGGGAAGATTTCCACTCATGGTATCCTGGCACGGACCAAAGTAATTGATGATGAAATGAATAAAATCCTTATACATAAGCCTGATACGATCATTATTAATCTGGGCGCGGGGCTGGATACACGGATATGCAGAATAGACAATGGCCGGTTAATATGTTATGAGCTTGACCTGCCGGATGTGATATCTCTCAGAAGAAAATTTATTACGGAAAATGAGCGTATCCATTTTATATCTAAATCAGTATTGTATGATGACTGGGTAAGTGATCTTGGCGAAATATCCGGCGAAAATACAGTAATCATTGCGGAGGGACTGCTTATGTATTTTTCA
>Ga0153941_1000346_pt1 | contig 20777 bp, 19 predicted proteins | sample TSNJ025MetaG_FD_104733 | JGI IMG/M metagenome (GOLD analysis project Ga0153941, IMG submission 104733) | Attine ant fungus gardens microbial communities from New Jersey, USA - TSNJ025 MetaG | ecosystem: Host-associated > Fungi > Mycelium > Unclassified | place: USA: New Jersey, Brendan T. Byrne...
GCGCGCGAGCCCCGCGCTGCAGTTGCTGGCGTTCGCTCAGGCGGCCCTGATCAGTCCAAGCTGTGTCAGCGCGGTGACGCCGTCGTCGAGGCCGATCTCCTGAATGATCTTGCCGTCGACCACCTTCAGCACCGTGGTGCCGGTGAAGTGCATCTTGCGGCCGGTGGCAGCGGGGAGGTCGCCGATCAGGAAATCGTTGAACGCCGGGCCCGTATGGGTGCCGCCGCCCTCCCATTGACCGACGACATAGTCGCCCTCAGCGATCAGGTCCGCGGTGCCCCAGAAGTTGAGATCGGGGAACGCGGCGCGGAAATCGGTCATGAACGCCTTGATGTCTTCGCGGCCGCGCCGGGGCTCATGCAGCGAATATTTGAGCAGCATGGGGGGCGGCGATTTCATCGATGACACCAAGATTAGCGGTCTTGCCCCAGAATTCGGTGAACCAACGACCAACGACGGCCTTGTTCTCATCTTGCTTGCTCATCGAAAAACACCCTTCATTTGCAGGAATCATGGATCGACTCTCGATCGCTGCAATGTCTAGGCGTCGTCCCCACGTATCAAACTCCGATTCTTGCCCTAGTATTCGAAAATGCCCCGACTTTGCCAGATGACGGACAAAGGTCCGGGTTAGGGTCAAACCTGGTCCTCCGGGTGTTTCCGCTATACGTCCGCTTAGGGGCCGCAAGCGGAATTCCCAGCGGCACAGCACGATGTCGCAGTCGTGCCAGGAGCCGACTCCTGCACCGCAGCAAAAACGGCCCCACCATTCGATCATCTGATCGGCAAGTGCGAGTAGCTTCGCTGGAATTGCGAGCCCGAGCGTCCTCGCGTCTTGAGATTGATGACCAACTCGAACTTGGAAGCTTGGATGACCGGCAAGTCGGCTGGCTTCTCGCCCTTGAGAATACGGCCCGAGTCTGAAGGTCGCCTCTTCTGATCGATTCATTTCTGAGGAGAAGTTGGACCACAACGTTTTGGAGCTGCGCATCATTCATTCCAGGGCGGGATCTCCCCGGTCGCAACCTGGGTGGGCACCTCGACTAGAAATTCTGTGCCGGGGAAATTGACCGCGTTGGGATAAAGCGCATGGATCATGGCCGCCATTTCGCGCGAAGATTTAGCGATTTTGGCCGCCTTTGCGAAGGCGCGGATGTAGCCGCGAGTCCAGTCAATCGCGAAACTATCGTCGGGCAGTCCTGGCTTGGTGTGGCCGGCGACTACGCGAACGGGGTTAAGCGACTCCAGATAATCGAGGCTGGCGAGCCATTCCGCGTATTGGGGTGCCAGATGCTCGCCCAGGAAAACAAAGGCGCCGTTGTACACGAGGTCACCGGCGACGAGGGTGCGTGTATGCGGGTCCCAGAGCGCGGTGCAATGAACGTGATCGCCTTGCATGGGCCCGAGTATCTTCAGAGTGTGTCCTTGAAGCGTAATTTCGTCCGCCGGAAGAGCGGTCGGAACCACCCCACGACGCGGCGCGTTGGCGCCGATGCCTTCTGCCCAGCGCTGAAACTTGAGTGGAATCGACCGCTCCATATCCTTGGCGACGACTGCATGTGCGACGATCTGGGCGTTCGGGAATGATTCGATCAGCAGATCCAGACTGAAGAAGTGATCCGGGTGGTCGTGCGTCACAAAGATCGTGGTCAGCTTCTTGCCGCTGTCCAAGATCGCGGCGACCACGCGATGGGCATCGGAGCGCGAAAACGGAACGTCGACCAGCAACGCCTCGGTCTCGCCGGTGACGAGCGTGTAATTCGCAGGCTGATTACCAGCGAGCGCAAAGCTGCCCGACATAACCTGGAACTCAAGGGGCTTGGCAGCTGCTGTTGTGGCTGCACGCGTATTGCTCATCATCGCTTCCTCAATGTAAAGTTTGGTGCACCGTCCAGCGGCCGGTCACACCTGAGTCTGGTCGCCGGCGCCGAGCGCCGCGTCGAATCCCTCTACGATCAGATCGGCCCGCCGGCTATCGAACTCACCCGCCGGTTCAGGAGCGTTGCGGCTTATCGGGTACGAGCCTGAGTCTATCAGCCATCCGGCCGAGCTCGGGAAGCGAACGGGCGTTCATCTTCTGCATCGCCCTGCTGCGATGCACCTTCACCGTCGATTCCGCGATGCCGATATCGTTGGCGATCTGTTTGCCAAGGCGGCCACGCGCGACCTGAATCATGATCTCGCGTTCCCTGGGGCTTAGCGAGGCGAAGCGCTCTCTCAGGTCCGCCAGAACATTGTCATTCTCCTGCCGTGCACGATCGCGCGAAAGGCCGAGTTGAATGGCGTCAAGGAGGTCCTGATCGCGAAACGGCTTCGTTAGAAATTCGATGGCGCCGCCCTTCATCGCTTGTACGGTCATCGGGATGTCGCCGTACCCGGTGATGAAGATGATTGGGAGCTCCCTGTTCGCCGCGGCGAGCTCGCGCTGAAGATCCAGACCGCTCTTTCCCGGTAGTCTCACGTCGAGAACCAGGCAGCTCGGGCCATCCACGGGATCGGACTTGAGAAAGTCGTCAATGGACGCAAACAGCCGAGCATGCAGGCCAACCGATTCCAACAGAAGCGAGATGGAGTGTCGAAGGGTGGGATCATCGTCGACGACCAAAACGATGGGGGTTGCATCAACCATCACAGCTGCTCACGAAGATGACCGCGGAATGGGCCTTTGTTCCAATTCGCAGGTTGGCGTGGCTGCAGGCATTCACATCCTATTCCCAGGCGGCAGACATGAATAGCGCGATTCGGCGGCCAAAGGACGCACGCGATATAGACCAAGGTTTACACTCAGCGACATTGTGCGTCGGCGTTCTTTGCGCTCAACCGAGGAAATGCGCGCATGGGATAATCCAAAGTCTACCTGCCGCCGGCATTGCCCTAATGGCACCTTTGGCGCAGGTTACGGCATCAGCATGCCGCCGTCACAGAGTCGAGCGAACGGCCGGAGTTCTTATGCCAAAAACTTTTCTGGTTTCGATCGTTGAGGACGACCAGCTCTTTCGTGAGTCCATGAGAATGCTAATGGAGTCGCTGGGCCACAGCGTAGAGGTTTTCTCATCGGCAGCGGATTTTCTCGCATCACCTCGACTCGCTGAAACAGCCTGCCTGATCGCTGACGTCCATATGCCGGCGATGACGGGAATCGAACTCTACAGGTACCTCATCGAGGCGGAGCACGCGATTCCAACGATCTTGGTGACAGCCTATCCCGATGACGAAGCGTGCGCGCGCCTTCTGAAGGAAGGAATCATCGGTTATCTTCGCAAACCAGTCGATGACGAGCTGTTGAAACGGTGCCTTCACACCGCTCTGTATTCGTGAGCTCATTTTCCCCGCCCGGCAGGGTGAACTGAAATACGGCGCCGCGCGGTTCATTCGCATCAACCCACAGCCGGCCGCCATGCGCCTCGATCATGGACCGGCAGATCGAGAGCCCCATCCCCACTCCGCCGGGCTTGGTAGTGTAGAACGCCTGGAAAACGCGCTCTACACGCTCCGAATCGATGCCCGGCCCGGAATCGCGAACCGTGACGAGGACGCCATTTCCCTGGGTTTGCTCGGTGCTGATCGTTAGCTCTCGTGGGCCTGCCTCGATCGAACTCATGGCTTCGACCGCGTTCAGCACCAGGTTCAGAATGACTTGTTGCAGTTGAATGCGATCCCCTTGCACCGGAAACAACTCCTTCGCAAGGAGAGTTCGGGCCGAGATTCCATTCTTCGTGATTGCGTTTCGCCCCAACACAATCACCTCATCGATCGCGTGATTAAGATCGAAGAAAGCCTTTCGCGGAGGCGCTTTCCTGACGTGATCGCGGATGCGGTCGATGATCTCTCCGGCTCGATCGGCGTCACCCACGACACCGGTAATCGCTTCCCTGACCTTGTCCAGCTTGGGCGGCTCCCGATCCAGGAAATTCACGGCCGCTCGGGCGTGGTTGCGCGCGGTGGCGATCGGTTGCGTGATTTCGTGGACCAGCGAGGCGGCCAGTTCGCCCATGATGCTCACGCGGTTCATCCGGGCGAGATCGGCCTCCAGCTGACGAAGCCTTTCGTGTTCCTCGTACGCGCGTTTCCGTTCCGTCACGTCGACGTACGTGCCGACAGCTTCGACAAGCTCGCCGGTCGTGGAGAACAGATGACGACCCGTCAATTCGAGGTGTTTGACCGCGTCGTCGGGCAGTATGATTCTGAACTCCATCACGAAGTCTCTTTTTTCGCGCAGTGCGGCCTCGATCTCCTCGAGCACCCGCTCGCGGTCATCCGGATGGATCCGTTGCCACCTGGTTTCGCGGCTCGGCGGGCCCAGCCGCGGATCAAACCCCCAGATTCGGTAGTTTTCCTCCGACCAATACAGGGTCGTTGATGCGTTGAAGGCCCAGGTACCGACGTGGCTCAGTCTCTGTGCTTCCGCCAGATAGCCTTCGTTGCGGCGCAATTCGGCCGTGCGTTGCTTCTCGGCTTCGAACAGGCGCACGTTTTCGATCGCGATAACCGCCTGGTCGGCGAAGGTCTCTACAAGCGCGATCTGGTTGTTCGAGAATGGCCGGACCTCCCAGCGTCGGAACGAAATCACTCCAATCGGGGTCCCCCCGCGGAGCAACGGTGTCGCGAGCGTGGTGCGGTGGCCCTGCCGTTTCGCGTCACTGCTGCCCACCGGGTACTCGCTAACCTCGGCGGCGAGATCGTGCACATGAACCGACCGCCGGTCGCATGTGGCGCGTCCTATCACCCTGTCGCGATTTAACGGAAAACCCTCGCGGGCTTGAACATGCACCGGAATTTCCCCGTATGAAGCCACCAACCGAAGAAGGTTGTTTTCCAGGGAGTAGATCTCGGCATTGTTCGAGTCGCACAGGCGTGCGGCATGTTCGGCCACCACGTCCAGCACCGACTGAATCGGCGCGTTGGAGATGATCCGCAACATCTCTGAGGTGGCGGTTTGTTGCCTCACCGCCTCGACAAGATCGCGGTTGGCCTGCGCAAGCGCCAGCGTGCGCCGCTTCTCGGCTTCGAACAGGCGCACGTTTTCGATCGCGATTACCGCCTCGGCGGCGAAGGTCTCGAGCAGCGCGATCTGCTTGTCGGAGAACGGTCGGACCTCCATTCGCCGAACTAGAAGTACTCCAATAGGGTTGCCCGCGCGCAGCAGCGGGGTCGCGAGCGTCGTGCGCCAACCCTCGTCTCTTACGTGCCTGCTGCCCACCGGAAACTCGCGGTCCTCCGCGGCGAGATCATGGACATGGATCGTCCGACGATCGAATACGGTTCGTCCCGTTACCGTGTCTCGGTCTATGGGAAGGCCCTCGCGGCCATGGATGGTCGCTGAGCTTTCGCCGTATGAAGCAACCAGCCGGACAATTTTGTCTTCCACGCGCCAGATCCGCGCATTGCTCGCGTCGCACAAACGCACGGCGTTTTCCGTCACCGCGTCGAGCACCGAGTGAATATTGTCCGGCGAGTTCGAGATGATGCGCAGCATCTTGGAGGTGGCAGTTTGTTGCTTCATCGCCTCGACAAGGCGCTCACGCGCGTCGGCGGTCTCCCGTCGGCATGCTTCGAGCTCCCGTTCGAGGTCGGCACGGGTCTTGCGGGCTTGATCGACGCGCGCCCTTGCGCGGATCATATGAAGCTTGCGACCTTGCGTTTGGCTCTTTACCCCTTTCCGCGCCAAGGTCATCTCCATCGCCGAGCTGCCAACGCTGTCGTCAGCGCCGGGACCGGGCCGGCGGGAGAATAATGCCCGCCTCGGCGAGCCATGGCAAATACTCTTCCCGAATATCGGCTTCCACGACGTGGGTGGCCTTTTCGATAGAGACTTTACCCGCAAGCCATAGGCCTGGAGAGGTACTTTACTGCAGCTTTGCTCCGGCGCACGTAAACCAAAGTTTAGTGCTGCGCTGGAACGGGAATACATGCGCAGCCGGGCCCTCAATGGCGGGGATTGCCACGGCCTGTAAACCAACGTTGACCGTAGCCGGACTACGAGAGTAACCGGCAGGACCGGCGCACAATAGATCGCCGCATTGCTCAGCCGTTAAATTGGGCCTCGTCAGGATTTCGGCAGTGACACCGGCAAGTGGCACGTCGCCGCGAAGCATCACAAGAGGCTGGAATCGGTGCGGGAAGGATTGAGGGGATTCTTCAAGAATCACCGTCTCACAGTTTCCGCCGGAGAGGATTTCCGAAGTGATCCTCGTCGTCACTGCCTGAAGTTAAATCAGCAGCCAAGGAGCCGTATCATGAGCAATGACGGCAACTTTGACATCGACAATCCTGCAACGATGGTTTTCATCCATTACTGTTCCAAAAATCGACCTGGCGCCACATCATTAGGCCTGTCGAGCTGAGGAGCCATCTGAGCCAAACAACTACGGTATCCGCGCACGACATTGAAAGTGTTGCGTCTCACCAGCGGCGCAGGATCAAGCTGGCCGCGTAACTTGAGAGGTAGGCACTGTGATCGCTCGCTCATCGACTTCAGGTCAGACAGGTGCACCCGAGCGGGAATCAGCACCAGCGCGTTTCACTGGACTTCCCGCCTTACTGACACCCGAGGAATCCGTCGTTGTCTTGATCGACCATCAACCGTTTCAGTTCGCAAACCTTCACAGTCACGAGCCGACGATGATCGTGAACAATGTGGTTGGCCTCGCCAAGTTGGCCAAAGCCTTCAAAGTTCCGGTTATCCTGACTCCGGTGATGGAAGCTCGCGGCGGAAAACTCATAAAGGAGCTCACAGACGTTTTCCCTGATCAGAGGCCTGTTGATCGGACGTATATCAACGCATGGCAAGACAAACGGATCGTAGACCTCGTCAAAGCAACCGGCCGCCGGCAGCTAATCCTGGCCTCGCTTTGGACCGAGATGTGTTTGGCAATGCCCGCCATTCACGCCCTCGCTGACGGCTACGACGTGTATGTCGTCACCGACTGTTCGGGTGGCGTATCTGTGGAATCTCACGACATGGCGGTTCGGCGAATGGTGCAAGCGGGTGTCGTTCCTATCACGTGGATGGCTCTGCTCGGCGAATGGCAGCGCGATTGGGCTCGTACCGAGACGGTGGCCGGGCTTGCGGAAGTCATGCTCCAGCACGGTGGAGGAAGTGGGGTCGCATTCGCTTGGGAGACTCAACTTCTCGGAGCACGCTCAGCCCCAAACTCATGACGACCGAAACTGCAAGTAAACCGCCAACCTACGTAGGAGGCCGAACATGCCAACCGCCAAACCAGTGCCTGGAAAGCTATTACTCTCTCCGACTGACCACACACTGATTCTGATCGACTTCGAGCCGCAGATGGCATTCGCGGCCAAGTCCATCGACCCGATCGTGCTGCGCAACAACGCTGCACTCGTCGCCAACACAGCGCGGATCTTCAACGTATCCACAATTCCCACAACGGTAGCGGAGAAGACCTTCTCCGGCCCTATGTTTGACGAGATCAAGTCGGCCTTTCCCAAGGCGAAGTTTTTCGATCGAACCAGCATGAACAGCTGGGAAGATAAGGGCGTCATCGAGGAGGTGAATCGGATCGGCAAGGGTCGGATCGTCCTTGCTGGTCTGTGGACTTCAGTATGCATCGTGGGCCCGGCGCTATCGGCGCTTGATCAGGGTTTCGAGGTCCATGTTATCGCCGACGCCTGCGGTGACCTATCGGAAGAGGCGCACGAACGCGCCATCGAGCGCATGGTGCAGGCCGGCGCGCGGCCGATGACCTCGATGCAATATCTCCTTGAGCTACAGCGTGATTGGGCGCGCGCCGAGACTTACGATGCAACCACCGGACTCGCTCGGCAGTTTGGCGGTACCTACGGTCTTGGTGTCATCTACGCCAAGGCCATGCTTGGACCGCATGCAAGCGACGGAAGCAAGGCCGCGTGAGCCGCGGACAGACACGGGCGGGTGCGAGGAGCGACGAGGTTCGAACATGAGTGCCGATCTAATTCTGAGGAACGGACGTTTCACCACGCTCGACCCGTCGTCGCCGACTGCAACTGCGGTCGCAGTCACCGACGGCCTGTTTGCCGCCGTGGGCCGCGAGACCGAGGTCATGACGCTCGCCGGCCCGAACACCCGCATCATCGATCTCAAGGGCCGGCGCGTGTTGCCCGGCCTGATCGACAATCACCTGCACATCATCCGCGGCGGCTTGAACTTCAACATGGAGCTGCGCTGGGACGGCGTGCGCAGCCTCGCCGACGCCATGGCGATGCTCAAGCGCCAGGTCGCCGTCACCCCGCCGCCGCAATGGGTCCGCGTGGTCGGCGGCTTCACGGCGCATCAGTTCGCCGAGAAGCGGCTGCCGACCATCGAAGAGCTCAACGCGGCGGCGCCGGACACGCCGGTCTTCCTGCTGCATCTCTACGACCGCGCCTTTCTCAATGCGGCCGCGTTGCGCGCGGTGGGCTACACCAGGGATACGCCGGAGCCTTCCGGCGGAGAGATCGTGCGCGACGCCAACGGCAATCCGACCGGATTGCTGTTGGCCAAGCCGAACGCCGCGATCCTCTACGCCACGCTGGCCAGGGGCCCGAAGCTTCCCTTCGATTACCAGGTCAATTCGACCCGACACTTCATGCGTGAGTTGAACCGGCTTGGGCTCACCGGCGCCATCGACGCCGGCGGCGGCTTTCAGAACTACCCGGAGGATTATGCGGTGATCCAGAAGCTCGCCGATGCCGGCCAGCTTACCGTCCGCCTCGCCTATAATCTCTTCACGCAAAAGCCCAAGGGCGAGAAGGACGATTTCCTGAACTGGACCAAGACGTCGAAGTACAAGCAGGGCAACGACTACTTCCGTCATAACGGCGGCGGCGAGATGCTGGTGTTCTCCGCAGCCGACTTCGAGGACTTTCGCCAGCCGCGTCCCGACGTGCCGTCGGACATGGAGCCCGAGCTCGACGTGGTGGTGCGAATCCTCGCGCAAAACCGGTGGCCGTGGCGGCTGCACGCCACCTATGACGAGACGATCTCGCGTGCGCTCGACGTGTTCGAGCGCGTCGATCAGGACGTCCCGCTTGCCGGGCTGAACTGGTTCTTCGACCACGCCGAAACGATTTCCGACAAATCCATCGACCGCATCGCGGCGCTCGGCGGCGGCATCGCCGTGCAGCACCGCATGGCCTATCAGGGCGAATATTTCGTCGAGCGCTACGGTCCGGACGCCGCCGCGGCGACGCCGCCGATCGTGCGCATGCTCAAGGCTGGCCTCAAAGTGTCGGCCGGCACCGACGCGACCCGCGTTGCATCCTATAATCCTTGGGTCTCGCTGGCTTGGCTTGTCACGGGCAACACCGTGGCTGGGATGCGACTCTATCCGCGGCGCAACTGCCTTGATCGCGAGACGGCGTTGCGCATGTGGACGGAAAACGTCACTTGGTTCTCCAACGAGGAAGGCAAAAAGGGGCGCATCGCTGTCGGCCAGTTTGCGGATCTGATGGTGCCTGACCGTGATTACTTCGTCTGCGCCGAGGACGAGATCGCCGACATCACGTCGGCTCTCACCATGGTTGGCGGGAAGATCGTCTATGGTGCCGGCGACTTTGCCTCACTCGACGAGGGCGGACCGCCGCCGGCAATGCCGGATTGGTCGCCGGTGCGCACCTTCGGCGGCTATGCGGCGTGGGCCGATTCCAGGCGCGCGCCCGCGCCCGCGCTTCACCGCAAGCTGGCGATGAGCTGTGATTGCGTGCACGCATGCAGCATCCATGGCCATGATCACGCAAGCGCATGGTCGAGCAAGCTGCCGATCTCCGACCTGAAATCGTTCTGGGGCGCGCTCGGCTGCGCCTGCTGGGCGGTCTAGAGACGCGTGCACCAAAGCAGCGGGCAAAACCATGAAAGACGCCGGCTACCTGATCGACTATGGCGATCTGTTCGCCCGTTTTTGCCTGAGCTTCGTCTTTGTCTGGAGCGGTGTTTCGAAAGCGCTTAATCCAACGGCGGGCAAGGCCGAAGTCGCGGCACTCGGCCTGCCGGATGCGGGGTTGTTCCTGTGGCTCACCGTCGCTTGCCAGATCGCCGGAGGCTTGATGGTATTGTTAGGCTTCTGGGCTCGGCTGGGAGCGCTCGCGTTGCTCGGCTTCACCGTAATTGGGACCCTGCTGGCGCATGGGAAGCGAGGATTGAGCGGCGAGAAGCGTCAGCAACAGGAGACGACGGCCTTCGAGCATCTGGCGATTGTGGGCGGCTTTCTGTTTGTCATTTTCCATGGAGCCGGTCGACTGAGTGTGGACAATCTGCTGCGATGACAGTCTGATCTGGGCATCGGCAATTGGGTCAACGGGCGAATTCCAAACACCGCGGTGCAGGCTATGGCTCAGGAGATTTCAGCGCCGCAATCCATTCGAGCATCGCATCGCAGCCCTGCGGTTCCGGCATCTACCCTGCCCCTGCTTCCTTTGGCAATCGAGACGATCGGCGTCATTGCTCTTGCCACGCTTGGCTCAACCATTTCCTCCCAGCTGGTCGATCTTGCAATAGCGGATGTCGGCGGCGGGTTTTCAGTCTCCGCAGACGAGGCGTCATGGATCGCCTGCGTCGCCACCATGGCCGAAGTCGCTGCGATCCCCATTGCCGCAACGCTGGTGCGGGCGGTGTCGCTGCGCACGGTCGCGCTATGCACCGGTACCATTTTCGCTCTTTGCGCCCTTACCAGCCTTCATGTTGGGAGCGAGGTTGGCCTTCTTGTCCTTCGTGCGGTGCAGAGTTTTTGCACGGGCATCATCTCGGTCCTGTTGTTCGTGACCGTCATGGCGACGCTCCCTCGTGGCAACGCGCGAAATATCGGATTGGCAGTGTTCGCCTTCGCCTCGACCGCGCCAGCAGCGCTCAATGCCTCGATTGGCGGGTTCATGACAGAGCGTTTCGGCTGGGCGGGGCTCTATTATTTCGACCTGACCTGGTCGCTCGTTTTTCTCGGCCTTGCGTGGTGGATCATTCGTCCAACTCCGCATGCCATGCGAATTCGGGATATCGACTGGCCTGGCTACATCATTCTATCGATCGGGCTTGCTGCTCTGATCCTATTCCTCAAGCAGGGAGACCGGTTTTTTTGGCTCGACAACCTAACCATTACACAGGCGGGCCTTGTCGCCGCGATATTCATCCCAGTCGCCGTCCTGGTCTTCCTGCTGCGCAAGCATCCGTTGCTTGATTTACGTCTGCTTGCGAAACCGACATTCGGCTGGGCGATCTTTCTGGCAACCTGCTACCGTTTCGGCCTGGTGATGACGGCCTTCGTGGTACCGCAGGCGCTCACGCGCTTGCAGGGCTTTCGCATCGAGCAAATCGCGGATGCGAACATCTGGATGTTCTGGGCCGAATGCATCGCGGTTCCGTTTGCATGGTTGTGGGCTTCACGCGGTGAAGCACGCATGCCCCTGTCGCTGGGGTTGGCGCTGTTTGCCGTCGGGGCGTATCTTTTCAGCAGGATCACGCCGTCCTGGCAGGCCGCCGACTTTCGTCTGACGATGATCGTGATCGGCTTCGGCCAAGGACTCTTTCTTATACCCGCAGTGTATTATGCCACCCGCGACGTTGCGCCGGAACAAGGAGCGACAGCGGCGGCCCTGTTCAATCTCAGTCGCCTCGTCGGGCAGACTTTCGGTATCGCGGTCGTTGGATCATTGATCACAGAGCGTGAGAAATTCCACTCTGCTTTCCTGGTCGAGAGCCTCAGCAATGCCAATCCCGCTCTCGTCGAGCGTTTCAACAACCTGGTCACCACGTTTCTGGGCGAACATGGAGATCAGAGTCTTGCGCAACTGCAGGCGTGGCAATCCCTTTCGACTATTTTCTCGCAGCAGGCATTCGTGTTGGCGTTTGCGGACGCATTCGTGATCATTTCCGCCGCCTTGACCGTATCGGCAGTCATGGTGCTCATGCTGCCGGCCTTGCGGGAAGCGTCGCAGCAGCAAGCATCTCAGCCGGCGGCCCCAGTAGCTGCAACGGATGCAGCGCTCGAAGCGAGTAGGCGAGCATGATCGCGGGTCTAAAACGCGTGGCGGTGACGGTCGCGGCGATCGCCGTGGTCGCTGCAGCGGCTTTTTACGGTTGGAGTTGGTACGAGAGAGCGCAGATCGTGCAAACTACTAACGATGCCTATGTGCGCGGAGAGATTACCGGCATCAGCCCGCGCGTGACCGGCTATGCGACTGAAGTGCTGGTGGACGACGATATGGCTGTGAAGGCTGGCCAGGTTCTCGCTCGCATCGATCCGCGCGATTTTCGGATGGCCGTTCAAAAAGCACAGGCGGCACTGGAGCAGGCCAAGGCCTCGCTGTCGCAAATTGCTGCGGAACGCGAACTCCAGACCTCGAAGATTGCGGTCGCAGAGGCGGCGCTCCGTTCCGCACAAGCGCAGGCAAAGAATGCCGACATAAGATTGAGCCGCGCTACCGAGCTTTTGCAGCGGGCCGTCAGCCCACAGGCAACCGTCGATGCGGAGACGGCTGCTACCGCCACAGCCCATGCTGCAGTGGACCAAGCGACCGCAAATCTCGCATTCGAGCGCGAGCAGTTGGTTGTGATCGACGCTAATGAGACCGCGGCGAGAGCGCAAGTAGCTGCCGCAGAGACCAATTTGCTGTCGTCAAGGTTCGCGCTCAACGATACTGAAATCTGGTCCCCCATCGACGGCATCATCGCAAATCGCAAGACACGTGTCGGAGAGTATGTCACTGCTGGCACGCGCATGCTATCTGTCGTGCCGGCCAATAATCTCTGGATCGAGGCGAACTATCGCGAGACGCAGATCGAACGAATGAATGTTGGCGATCCTGTTCGCATAAACATCGACAGCTATCCGGGTAAATCGCTGTGCGGCTACGTTGAGGCGGTCGCCCCGGCATCTGGGTCCGAGTTCGCGCTCATCCCGCCCGACAACGCGACCGGCAATTTCACCAAGGTTGTGCGGCGGTTCACCGTTCGCATCCGCCTCAACGCGCGCGAGCCCAACGTCGAGCTCGCGCGACCCGGCATGTCGGTTGAAACAGCCGTCGCCGTAAGGGGCCGAGCCAGTTCCTCCCGGACCGAAAGCGCCGCCCGAATCGGCTGCTCGTTTGACCCGGCAAAGGACATAACGGAACGCACACTTACGCAGCTACCGCCACATCCGGGGCTGGGTCGCGCCCGGCCGCAGGGGCCATCTGGCCTAACCATTCCGAGCGAGCAAACACGGTAGCCAACTGCTGAAGAATGGCTGAGAGCACCAGACAGGCCGCGCCCTCCACGGAGCAAGAGCGCTCCCCGTGGGCTCCGTTCCGCCATACGGTATTCACCGTCATTTGGATTGCCCTCGTCATCGCGAATGTCGGCACCTGGATGTACAACGCTGCGTCCGGTTGGCTCATGACCAGCCTCGACCCGGATCCACTGATTGTCTCATTGGTCCAGGTTGCAACGACCCTCCCAATATTCCTGCTGGCAATTCCGGCAGGCGCGCTGGCGGATATCGTCGACAGGCGGCAGTTTCTGCTGATGACGGAAGTGGTGGTAACCGCGGTCTCGACGCTATTCGCCGCGCTCGTGTCGCTTGATCTGGTCACGCCGCTCATCTTGTTATTGTTCGCTTTCCTCATAGGCGTGGGTGGAGCTTTGAGCGCTCCCGCCTGGCAAGCGATCGTACCCCAGCTCGTCCCGAAAGAGGACCTCGCGCCCGCTGTTTCGGCGAATAGCGTCGGATTCAACATCAGCCGAGCCATCGGTCCGGCGCTCGGAGGGGGCATCATCGCCGGCCTTGGCATCGCCGCGCCCTTCTGGATCAACGCCATCAGTAATCTTGGAGTGCTGGGTGCTCTGTGGTGGTGGCATTCCCCGCAAGGTCGTGGTGGGCGCCTGCCGGCCGAAGGCATCAGCAATGCCATGGTGACCGGGATTCGCTACGCCAGGCACAATCGGCATCTACAGGCGACGATGATGCGCGCGATCGGTTTTTTTCTGGTCGGAAGCACCTATTGGGCGTTGCTTCCACTTGTTGCGCGCAATCAGATCAGAGGTGGACCCGAACTCTATGGAATTCTGCTGGGTGTCATTGGAGCCGGCGCAGTCGGCGGCGCATTTGGTTTGCCGTGGCTCAAAAACATGCTTGGTCCTGATCGGCTGGTCGCGGCAGGCACGCTCGGCACTGCGCTGGCGCTTATTCTGTTCGGCCTCGCTCGCGACACGGCGACTGGGTTGTTGGCAAGCTTCATCGCGGGCGCGTCATGGATCGGCGTGTTGGCCAGCCTCAACGTCTCGGCCCAGGTCGCACTGCCGGATTGGGTCCGCGGGCGCGGTCTTGCATTATACATGACGGTCTTCTTCGGAGCTCTGTCGGTTGGCAGCGTGATATGGGGTAAGGTCGCTGGGTTAGTCGGCCTTCCGCTTACTCATTTTATTGCAGCCGCGATCGCACTTGCCGTAGTTCCTTTCACGTGGCGCTGGAAGCTGCAAGCTGGTGCTGGACTCGATCTGACACCATCGGTGCATTGGCCGCCACCGATCACGACACGCGAAATCGAGCACGACCGCGGACCGGTGCTGGTGACCGTCGAATATCGTATTGATCCAAAAGACCGGAACGCTTTTCTCGCTTGCATGGACGAATTGGCGCGTGAGCGCCGTCGCGACGGCGCCTACCGCTGGAGAGTATTTGAAGATGCCGCCGAGGAAGGTCGCTTTGTGGAGACGTTTCTCGTGGAGTCGTGGCTCGAGCACCTACGCCAGCACGAACGCGTCACCAACGCGGACCGTTTGCTGCAAGACGCGATAGCGCGTTTCCATATAGCCGGCACGCCCAAGGTTACGCATTTAATTGCCGCTGAGCCTGACGCAGTGCCTTAGCTCAATTCAGCCAAGCGCTTCGTGTGGTCGCGGATATGTCGCACGCCTTCTCGGCCTCGTCGCGCGGCGATTGCGGTCGAATGCGGCCGGACGTTTGCGGCTGCGGCGAAGCCCGCGAGACAGATCAATGGCCTGCCCGCTGGGTTTCTGATAACAAAGAGCTTTACAGCCCGGGCTAGGTCGCTCCACGAATCTGGGGGTCAGCGCCGCCTCTCCGAAGCCTTCGCGCAACACTAAAATCAGAAGCGCATTGTTGCGTCACAGCAAATTCGCACTTCGATAGTCCGCTCGGGGTCAGACTCGACCCTTCGGCGGCGTCGGCCGAGCGACCGCTGTTGCCTCGTAAGCAGACCTAAATTCGCGATCGCCGCATGTCTTCTTCCAAGGGGCGACCGGGCCGAAGAAGATCGCGGACAATATCAACGAAGTCTGGAATTTCTCAGAACGCCCGGCACAGAACCATTTTCTCGCCGGGGAGCCCGGGCGGCCCGAGAGGCCGATTCCTGGGAGACGCGCCACTGGGCGGCGCGCCGAGAGAGACGGCGAGCTACCAGGACCACAAGTGAAGCGGCCCGCTGCGAAATTGGAGCGTACCACACTACCGCCAATCGTATATTGAGACGAGACAGCCCCAGAATTGATGCAAGTCAAGGACGCTTTTGTTTCGATCAATACGTTGGTGTCCAAGGAAGCAGCAGCCGTGAGCACCGCATCACCCTTGCGTGACGACGAAGGACATGATGCCGATTATTACGTGCGCAAGGCCGAGGAGCTTCGTGACAAAGCTCGGCGAGCAACTGATCCCAAATTAGTCCAAGCTTTAGAAGCTGCCGCTCGCGAGTGCATGCGGAAAGCGAGACAGCTTCGGCCCGACCTTTCAGAGACGGACGGCGTTCAATAAGGCACTCGATTCCGCCCCGGCTCACTGCGGCTTTCGGATTCCGCGGCAATCTCCATTGCCAGGCGCTCAATTCGTTCGCGCATTTTCGGATCGGTAATTCTCTTGTTGATTTCTAGCAGTTGCTGAGCATGCCGCCGAAGCAAGGGCCGATATTCCGGCTCCCTTGGATCACTACTCATGTGCCGCCCCCCTTAAATCACCGTCGAGGACCCGAATAGGACAATACCAGTCCGGCCAGTTCACTGTTAAAGCGATCGCCCACCTGCTGCATTTCTCGCTGGGCGCGATCACGGTATTGCCCGTTAAAGAAATACTCATCGCCAAACAGAGCGCTCAGTCCTAAAGCTGCAAAAAGGAAGATTCTCATGGCTGGGCTCAAGGCAGAGGGAATGGAAATCTACTCCTCCGTTTGCGGTAGAAATGCGTCGTCAAAAGGATCAATGATGCTCGAAAACCATTGTCCGCAACCCGCGCAGAACAACGTGTAAGCTTCGAACCCAGAGCTATCAAAAACAGCGTCAGCCGTCCTGCGAAATCGCACTTGCGAACCGCATCTTGGACATCCTGTGACTTGCGTGCCGGCTAAAGGAAAACCGAATACTGAGTCGCTCATTCAAACCCGGATACCAAACTTGTTTCAAAATCGATTGAATAGAATCAGTAGGATTTTAACGAAGACCGCACGCATATCGGTTTTAAGCCACCATTTGCGCCCGGTCACGGTGATACGGATCGCCCACTTCCCTTTTCAACCAAAGTGGCACACCGATTTGAATAGCGCCCCTTGAGAGCTGATGTCCCAGCAGGGTCAGCCAGCGACTTGCCGATTCCAAGGTCGGTGGCCTGCCAAAGCCACCTTGGTCCAACACCGGACAGAATTAAGGCCTCGATGGCAGGGTCACGCATGCTGATCCTCCTCAACAACGAGGAGCATCACCATGCAGGACCCACTGAAATTTTCCCCCCAAATCTCTCGCCGCGAACCCTGGAACAAAGGTAAACTGACCGGCGCGAAACCCCCACTCCGACTCAAGCAGGTTTGGGCGATCCGCTCGAAGCTACAAGCCGACGGGCGAACGCGCGATCTCGACATGTTCAATCTTGCCATAGACAGCAAGCTCAGAGGCTGCGATCTCGTTAGCCTCAGGGTCGAGGATGTAGCGCCACACGGACACGCCGTCGATCGCGGGATGGTTCGTCAGAAGAAGACAGGACGGCCAGTCAGGTTCGAAATGACCGAGCAGACCCGAGAGGCGCTCGATGCCTACATCAACTCCACTGGCAAGAAGCTGGGCGATTTCCTTTTTACCGGTCGTGGCGGCGCCCGGGACATGACGACCCGGCAATACGCTCGGCTTGTCGCCGCCTGGACCGCCGGCATAGGTCTCGACCCGAGGCTATTCGGGACGCACTCGCTGCGCCGAACCAAGGCTACCATGATCTACCGGCGCACTGGCAATTTACGAGCTGTGCAGCTTCTGCTTGGCCACACGAAGATCGAAAGCACCGTCAGGTATCTTGGCATCGAGGTGGATGATGCCCTTTCCATAGCGGAACAAGTTGACGTCTGAATTACCCGGGCAGAGCGGACATGCTCTGCCCACCCAGCTGCGGCAGATTTGTGCCAAACTCGGACGTCGCCGCCGGAAGGGCACTGTAGAGAGCGCGCATCAGGCGAGTTCTTAGAGACCCTTGCCACCCCGCCGGCTTTCCTCGCCGAGGAGCCATCCACCCCTGCCCACGGCGGGTGTAGAATAATCCGAGCGTCCAAGGGAGCAGCGCCATGGCCCCTCCGGGGCAGGACCGCATCGAACGCCGACTTGCCGGCATCCTGGCCGCTGGGATGGAGCGCCGAGAGTTTGTGAGCCTGATGGCCGCGGCGGTCGCATGGCCGCTCGCAGCGCGCGCGCAGCAGCCAGCAATGCCAGTGGTCGGTTACCTCAGCAGCGGGTCGCCGGAGTCCGACGCGTTTCGTGTGGCCGCCTTTCGGCAGGGCTTGAATGAAACCGGCTACGTCGAGGGTCGGAACGCGGCGATTGAATATCGCTGGGCAGAAAATCACTTCGACCGACTATCGGCGCTGGCGAGCGATCTGGCTAGCCGTCAAGTGACCGTACTCGTCACAGGCGGCGGCACCCAAACGGCAGTCGCAGGCAAGGCGGCAAGCACCACGATTCCGATCGTCTTCGTCATCGGCGCCGATCCAGTCAAGTTCAGGCTTGTCGCGAGCCTCAGCCGACCGGGCGGCAATGTCACGGGCGTGAGCTCCTTGGCCAACATCCTGGTGACAAAACAGTTTGAATTACTGCACGAGACGGTGCCCAAGGCAGCTTTGATCGGCTTCCTCGTGAACCCGACCAATCCGAATGCCAAACCCGACACGAGCGAGGCGCAGGCAGCGGCGGAGGCGCTCGGCCTGAAACTGCTTGTCGTGAAGGCCGATATCGAGAGCGACCTCGAAACGGCTTTCGCCACGCTCGTCCAACAGCGTGCAGGCGTCCTCGTCGTCCACGCCGATCCCCTCTCGTTCAGTCGACGCGAACAACTCGTCGCATTGGCGGCTCGCCACGCGATTCCTGCGATCTATTGGTCGCGTGAGTTCGCAGTGGTCGGGGGCCTGATGAGCTACGGCAGCAATATTGCCGATGCGCATCGCCAAGCGGGCGTCTATACTGGCCGCATTCTCAAGGGTGAAAAGCCAGCTGACCTGCCAGTCCAGCAGTCCACCAAGGTCGAGTTGGTCATCAATCTCAAAACCGCCAAGACGCTTGGTCTTACCTTCCCGATTTCGCTGCCCGGCCGCGCCGATGAGGTGATCGAATGAGGCGGCGGGAGTTCATTGCGCTTATCGGTGGGACCGTGGCAGCCACCTGGCCGTTCGCGACCCGCGCACAGCAGCTCGCGATGCCCGTGATCGGTTTCCTTGGTGTTGAAACACCCGAGCTCTACTCGGACCGCCTGCTCGCGTGGGCTCAGGGACTTAACGAGGCCGGATATGTCGAGGGCCGGAACGTCACTGTCGAATACCGTTGGGCGCAGGGGCAAAATGATCGACTGCCGGTGCTCGCGGCCGAATTGGTCAAACGTCAGGTCACCGTAATCGTCGCGGGCGGTGGCACTCCTTCGGCACTGGCGGCAAAGGCAGCGACGGCGACAATCCCGGTCGTGTTTGCGGTAGCGGTCGACCCGGTCGAGGTCGGACTTGTCGCCAGCCTCAACCGACCAGGCGGCAACGTCACGGGCGTGACCAATCTGAACGTAGAGATAGGACCCAAGCGTCTGGAGCTGCTACGCGAATTGATACCCGCAGCGACATCCATCGCCGTGCTTGTAAACCCGAGCAGCTCAATTCTTACTGAGCAATTTTTGCGTGACATGCAGGCGGCCGCCCCTGTCGTCGGGCTGCAGCTGCATGTGCTGCATGCCAGCACAGAACGTGATTTCGATGCGGTCTTTTCGACTTTGGGCCAACTGCGCGCCAGCGCCCTCGTGATCGCCCCAGATAATTTCTTCTATGGACACTTCAAGCAGCTGGCCGCCATAGCGCTCCGTCATTCGATGCCCCTGATCTCTCAAAACCGCTCGCTCGCCCGGGCCGGCGCCCTCATCGCCTATGGAAGCAGCGAAACGGAGTATTACCGTCTGCTCGGCGTCTATACCGGGAAAATTCTCAACGGGGGGAAGCCCAGTGATCTGCCTGTCCAACAGACCACCAAAGTCGAGCTGACCATCAACCTCAAGACTGCCAGGACACTCGGTATCAATGTCCCGCTCCCGCTGCTCGGTCGCGCCGACGAGGTAATCGAATGACTCTGGCTGACGGCTGCTTTTGGCACCGAACCGACCTGCCGCTATGTCTGTTATCCAGTCGCTATTGAGGTGTAAGCGGACATATCGCGGACATGCTCCGACCGCCGCCTTTGACCCGATTCGGACATCAGCCACCATGTTGCGGTAGCGAAACCGATTTCAACCCCTATCAATGCACTCCATTGATCCGATACGATGCTCACTCTGAGCCGGGGGCAAGGATGAGGCGGAGAGAATTTCTCGGTGTTTTAGGTGGTGCGGCGGCATGCCCGCTGGCGGGGCGCGCGCAGTCAAAAGCCACTCCCCCGGCAGGCGGTACGAAGCACGATGACTTTGCGGGCAAACTCGATTCCCTTTTGCAACAGGCGCAGCAGCTCGGCGCTCCCGTAGTCGCGATTCACCGCGCCGTCGCGATCTCACGCCAGCCGATTTTCCCCAAAAAAGACGTGCTCGCGGTCTTCGACATTTCGCAACCGTCGGCGAACAAGAGATTTTACGTTTTGGATTTCACATCAGGTCAGGTCACCGCCCACTTCGCGGCGCACGGAAGAACCAATGGACCCAATGAGAGAGCCACCAAATTCAAAGGCTTTCAGCGGGACTTGGACATGGTCCCGCTGGGCCCGCTCAAGACCGCGCATCCCGAGGTGATGGAACATTACAGGACGATCGTGGACCGCTACGACGGAACTGTTTATCGAAACATGATCGTTGCCGGCCTCGATGGCGTGACCCCGTACAATCGTTACATCAACCACACGCCGCCGTATAAATGGATCATCCACCCGAACTGGTACACGACCGCTGGTTTTCGCGCCAAGAATAACGGCATGCTGGGGCGGAGCAACGGCTGCATCACCGTCGATCCGGTCGAAAACAACAAGCTCATCACGCGCCTTCAGGGAGCACTGATCTACGTGACGGTCGGAGATGCCCCGATCGACCAATATTTGTAATACTAGCTTTCCGTCACACGGACCAGTGAACAAGCCCGATGTGGCGGCGGGCGAGCGAGCGGTTTGCCGCCCACAATGGATGGACGTGGTCGCGCTCGGTAGCGGCTTTGCCATTTCTGCCGTTTCGGTACACAATGTCCCATCCGGTAGAACGCGCGAGGCCCGCTCGTGTCGACCCGTCCGCCGCTGCCGCCGTTCACCGCCGAGACCGCCGCGCGCAAGGCGCGGGCTGCCGAAGATGCGTGGAATACGCGCGAGCCCGAGCGCGTGGCGCTCGCCTACACCGAGGACA
>Ga0153941_1000348_pt1 | contig 20719 bp, 17 predicted proteins | sample TSNJ025MetaG_FD_104733 | JGI IMG/M metagenome (GOLD analysis project Ga0153941, IMG submission 104733) | Attine ant fungus gardens microbial communities from New Jersey, USA - TSNJ025 MetaG | ecosystem: Host-associated > Fungi > Mycelium > Unclassified | place: USA: New Jersey, Brendan T. Byrne...
TATGGGCTCCGTGGAATTCCCGAGCCTGACTGAGCTGTAAAATACATGTGTGCCTCCTTCTTCCTGTCCAGTGTACCTTCTGTTCCTTCCCATAAAATGCCTGCCTCTTGTCTCGTCCGGATATCAATTACTCATCCGGATTCTTGTGATAAACAGCAGTATAAAGCCATGTGGCCGAGAAATAAACCCTGCAACATCGAAAAATAGTTTCAAAATCTTTCTGCCGTGGTATAATTAATTTACCATAGAGAAGTAGTACATAATATTCAAGGAGAGTTTATATGGTTGAGAATACAAATTTCAGTGTTTTGATTGTGGACGACGATATTTCTGACTTAAATGCCTTAAATAATATATTAAAATCAAATTATACAGTCTATTTTGCCAAATCGGGACAAGCTGCTGTCAGGAGGGCAGTGGAAAACAAGCCGGATATTATTTTGCTTGATGTGGTAATGCCTGATATGGATGGGTACGAGGTTATAGCAGAGTTGAAAAAAACAGATGAAGCCCGCGATATCCCGGTTATTTTCATCACATCTTTGAATGATGTGAACGATGAATTGACAGGATTTAACCTTGGTGCCGTTGACTATATTACGAAGCCCTTTCACGGAGCCATTGTAAAAGCGCGGATAGAGACTCAGCTGAAAACCGTTATGCAGATTAGTGAAAGAGACAATGCAACTATTACACTTAAGACAAGACAGGCGATGCGGAGCATTAAGCTTCGTGAGCTTTTATATGTGGATATATCAGGACATTGGATTAATTTTCATCTGGCTAATGAAGAAACTGTCAGGATTTACGCTTCCATAAAGGATTATGAGGATATGTTGCTTGCCGAAGCAAGGTTCGCACACTGTCATAAGTCATACATCGTCAATATGGATTATATCGCAGTGGTGGAGGTAAGCAGCATTTTGTTGAAAAATGGAGATTGTCTGCCGATATCACAGGGATACTTAAGTTTTAAGAAACGGTACGCGGAATGGATAAATGGATGAGAGGGGATATTATATGGCGGCTGACAGTATAAAAAATCAATCTGCGAACAGGCAAGCTGCGGTCTGCAGGGAGGTTGGCCTGGATTTGTACGAGGGAAATGAAGAGATATACAGGAATGTTCTTATGAATTTCGCAAAATGCAAAAAAAATACGCTGATTGAATTAAAAGATGCGATCTGTGCAGGTAATCTTAAGCTTGCCTATAGGACAGCACATTCCTTAAGGGGGGCAGCCGGTACAATCGGAGCAGGGCGTCTTGCTGATGCTGCCATGGGTATGGAAGGCGCGCTGGCCTCCATAAGTGGTGCTGAGCAGGATTTTAACGGTGAGAAAGTTTTTAACGGTGAGAAAGTCTTTAACGGGCAGATGATGATATTGGAAAGAGAATTTACCGGGGTGTTTCATGAGCTTAAGTCTCTTGTTATAGAAAAAGAGGAAATCTGCAGTCGCCCCATTGTTATGGATAGGGAAAAAATGATTGAGCTGTTTGATCAGCTGGCTCCTTATTTGGAAACCGGCGATACTAAATGTCTGGAGTATTTGGATTCCATTGAAGATATTCTCCGTTCGGCTGCGGAAGGATTCATGCTTTTCATAACCCAAATGGAGAATTATGACTTTGATCAGGCTTATGAAACAATGGAGAAAATCCGACGGTTTATTAGATCATGAACTTCGTTTATGATCATGCTACACTTGCCAAATGCTGCGCGTTTGGCTCGTTGCTTTCATTATGTCATAAAAAGTGTTTTTAGGACTTTTTTACAGAAATATATATACAATTTTAAGTAGAATATGTTATTATATAAGAGAAGTGCTGCCGCTCTTTACAAAGCAAAAGTAGAGGGACGCAACAGGAGAGTGTTTTACAAAACAGGATAATACATAGAATCTTAGGCACAAGGAATAGAGATGAGGGCTGAATATGAAATCCGACACTTTACTTCGACTTAAAAGGCTGATTGCGTCAAATTACCGGAAGGTAATGATTATTTTTTTTATTTTTCTGGCAATGATACTGGTCAGCTATTCTTACACAAGCTTTATTGTACGGCAGCAAATGCAGGAAATAAATGAGGAAACGATGGATATGGTTCAGATGTCGTTTTCTGCCTGTATGCACGAAGCAGAGCCGCTTTTCATGGGCACTAAAGGAACGAACAGTGCCGCATTCATCCGTCCCGTATTCAGTGGATGGTATATCGGTGTCGTCATAGCCAGCTTCTACAGCCAGGTACATCAGATGGGAATTGTACTGGGCAGTTTGGGTGTTATACTTGTGCTGGCTGTATCTGCCATGCTGGTGTGGGCTCGTACCTTACAGATGCGGACTGCCAAAGCGCTTTCTGATCAGTCGGCTTCTCTTAACGTCCTGAAAGCTGTTTTGAATGCAATGGATATTTTTATCCATGTAACAAATACGGAAACAGAAGAAATCCTTTTTGCAAATGATAAATTTAAGACGCATTTTAATCTTGATGACAGCATTATAGGCAAATGCTGCTGGCAGATTTTTCGTGAAGGCCGTTGTGAGTCCTGTCCGAAAGAATGGCTTACAGCGAATCCGGGGGATCCTTTTACATGGGAAGAATATAAGGCTGTTTCAGGCAGGTTCTACAGGACTACCGCGCGGATCATTGACTGGCCGGATGGAAAAAAGGTCATTTTCCATTATCGGGTTGATATAAATGATGAGAAACAGGCGCGGGACAGACTGCTGATGATGTCAAGCATTGTGGAAAATTCACCGAATTTTATATCCTACCGGAAAACAGCGGGAGAATGTGTCTTTATGAACAAGGCGGCAACAGAACTAACCGGTTATTCCTGTGATGAGCTTATGGAGGATTATATCGGCACTATATATGACAAGGAGACATCGGATTATATCAAAAGCGTTATCATTCCCGAACTTCTTGAAAAAGGCATGATGAATTATGAATTGCCTTTCATACGAAAGGACGGTTTACAAAAATATTGTACGGTAACATCCTTTAAAATTGAATCTGACAATAATGCGATTGCCAGTATTGCCATGGACGTCACCGACAAAAGACAAGCTGAAGCCGAAAAGCTGGCGGCGCTTGAAAAAGCAGAACAGGCCAGCCGTGTTAAAGGCGATTTTTTGTCGCGGATGAGCCATGAAATGAGGACACCAATGACTGCGGTCATAGGTATGTGCACCATTGCACAGAAAGCCAAGGACCAGGCTGAGGTACAAGAATGTCTGAAGACAATAGGTGATTCCGCCGATCATTTACTGGGAATTATCAATGATATTCTTGATATGTCTAAAATAGAAGCGGGAGCAGTGGAGCTTAAAACCAGTGAAATTCAGTTTCAGGATATACTGGATCAGGTGAATGCGGTTATGAAAATAAAGCTTGATGATAAGCGCCAGAATTTTACTGTAAAGATCGATAATAATGTTCCAACTTCATTTATAACAGACAGGCAGAAGCTGGCACAGGTAATCATAAATTTGATGAGTAATGCCAATAAATTTACGCCTGAAGATGGAAATATAAGCTTATCTGTTCACATGACAGAGGATTTGGGTAATCAACACAAACTGATAATTGAAGTTAAGGACAACGGCATCGGTATTCCCGAAGAACAGCAAACACGTATCTTTAATGTGTTTGAACAGCTGGACAATACCATAACCCGCCAATTTGGGGGAACAGGTTTGGGTCTTACGGTCGCTAAGAAGTTGGTAAATATGATGAACGGTGAAATATGGGTCAGGTCCAGATCCGGGGAAGGCGCCGAATTTTGCTTCACTATCGTTGTTGATGCAGCCTGTGCTGCTGAAAGTAATCGTCAGGATACGAATATTGCGGATGAGGACAGTATTGCAAATATTTTCTGCGGTAAGCATATTTTACTGGCAGATGATGTTGAGATTAACAGGGATATCCTGGCAGCACTGCTTGAGGATACCGGGGTTATCATTGACTGCGCTGAAAACGGCAGGGAGGTATGTGGAAAGTTTGCTGCCAACCCCGAAGTTTACGATTTGATTTTTATGGATATACACATGCCGGAAATGGATGGGTATGAAGCAACAGGAAGTATAAGGGAAATGGAAAATGCCCGCGCACGGACGGTTCCTATTATAGCCATGACTGCGGACGTTTTTAGTGAAGATATACAAAAGTGCCTTGCATCGGGAATGAATGATCATATAGGGAAACCATTGAATATGGATACTGTTATTTATAAAATGAAAATGTATTTACTTTAAATTTAAGTGAGGAGGTACAGCATGCCGCCGATCAATTTGCTGATAAAACCAGCTTCAGGGCTGTGTAATATGAAATGCGATTACTGTTTTTATTGTGATGAAACGAAAAAAAGGGAACAGGAAACTTATGGATTGATGGATGACAGAACATTGAAAAATGTAATACGTAAATCCATTCTTTATGCACAGGGAGCCTGTACGATTGCCTTTCAGGGAGGGGAGCCCACATTATGCGGGCTGGATTTCTATAAGAAAGTGACAGCTTATGTGGAACAGTACAATAAGAACCATATAAGAATACAGTATGCCCTGCAGACCAACGGATATGACATCACACAGGAGTGGTGTGATTTTTTTGTGAAGAATAATTTTCTGATTGGCATTTCCATAGACGGTCCTGGAGATATTCATGACAGATACCGGCATAACAGCAGCGGTAATGGTTCCTATGAGAGGGTTATGGAAACAGTCCGTTTGTTTGACCGTTATCATGTGGAATACAATATACTGACAGTGGTTCATAAACAAACAGCAAAACGTATTACGGAGATCTATCATCTTTACAAAAAAATGGGATTTGGTTATCTTCAGTTCATCAATTGTCTTGACCCGCTTTACGAACCGAGAGGACAGCAGGAGTATTCCCTGTTACCGGAGGATTACGGTAATTTTATGATTCAATTGTTTGCGTTATGGTATCAGGATTTTAAGAAGGGAGAACAGCCATATATCCGTCATCTTGATAATTATATATCCATGTTGTGCGGATATCTGCCGGAATCTTGTGACCAAAGAGGTGTCTGCGGGATTCAGAATGTGGTGGAAGCTGACGGCAGTGTATATCCCTGTGATTTTTATGTGCTGGATTCTTATCGGCTGGGGAATCTGAACACGGATTCCATGCAGAAGATTCAGGAGGAGCGGGAGCGGTTGGGATTTATCAGGCATTCCTATAATCATTCGGATAACTGCATGAACTGTAAATGGCATAAGATATGCCGTGGCGGGTGTTTCCGAAATCGTGACGGTGAGACCGATAATTATTTTTGTGAGGGTTATAAAATGTTTTTTGAAGCCTGCTATGACAGGATGAAGGAAATCGCAGAACATACAGAACAGAAAGGGTAATTGATTATGTATACAAAGCAGGATTTCATGAAACAGTTGGAGAATATGGGCATTGATCCCGCAGGTACATTACTGGTACATCTCTCCTGTAAGGCAATCGGTGAAGTGCAGGGCAGGGGAGATACGATACTGGATGCTCTGACGGATTATATGAAACAGGGTTTGCTGGTATTGCCAAGTCATACATGGTCCAATGTGGGAGAAAAGAATCCGGTGATGGATGTACTGTATACCCCAAGCTGCGTGGGCGCATTGACGGAAATCTTCCGCAAGCGTCCTGGTGTCTGCCGTTCCCTGCATCCAACCCACTCTTTGGCGGCCCTGGGAACGGATGCATTGGATTTTGTGGCAGGAGAGGAGCAGATTGGAACGCCCTGCGGGAAGGGCGGTACCTATTATAAGTTGTGGCAGCGCAACGCGCAGATATTACTTCTGGGCGTAAATTTCACACGCAATACCTATATTCACGGCATAGAGGAATGGGACGGTGCTATCGGCTCCATTTCGGCGGAAAAAGCAGATTTTTATGTGATTAACAGCCAGGGACAACGTCTATATACACCTCAATACCGCCACTGTGCTCCGTTGGGCTCCGAAACTTTCAGCAAATTAGAGCCTCAGGCACTGAATGAGGGGATTCTTCAGTTGGGACGATTTGGAGATGCCACTGCCCGCCTGATGTACGCCAGGCCGCTGCGGGAGATGACAGCAGGGTTTCTCAGAGAGGATACAGGGTATCTGCTGCGCTATTAATGCATTTAAATGGTTTTTTTGTCAGAATTGATCCCTGAAGAACAAAAAAAACATATAAATACCAAAAATTACACATCCGATTATAAAAAAAAGTTATCTGTGTATGATATAATATCCATGTATCACGACATAATAAAGGCAACGAACCAAAAACGATCATTTGGTGAGTGCAATACGATCATAAACGAAATTCATGATATGGTAAAAGCAACGAGCCAGGCGCGAAGCATTGGGCGAGTGCAATATGATCATGAACGTAGTGTATGATATAATAAGCGTGAAAGGTATGGATAATGAATAGGAACAGAAATGTTCCTGTTATAAAAATTGGGGAGTATATCATGTACAAGCTTTTAGTTGTTGAGGATGAAAAATTAATCTCTCAGGGAATTGCTCACAGCATACCTTGGAATGAGTGGGGATTTGTTGTGACAGGTATTTGTTGTAATGGTTTGGAAGCGCTTGAATTTCTGGAAAAGGATAAGCCGGATCTGGTGCTGACAGATATTCGCATGCCAAAAATGGATGGAATTGCACTGATGCAGTATTTAAGAGAGCACTATCCTGAGATTAAAATTATCATTCTCAGCGGGTATACTGATTTTGAATATTTACAAATATCTATCCGTAGTCATGTGGCAGAATATTTGCTGAAACCAACGGATTTAGATGAATTCCAGGCTCTCTTTGCCAGAATGAAGGAGGTGCTTGACCAGGAGGGCAAAGAGCAGCAGAATCTGGAATCAATGCAGATGGATCAAAGGTATAATGCTTTGTTAAAGGGTTACGGATATGAGGATGAAGCGGATTTAAAAGAACTCTTATCAGATGGCCCCGGACGTTACGGAGTGATTCTGTTGGCTATTGATCAGGGAGCTGCCGAGGATAAGAGTCTGTTATACCAGCAGAAGAAAACCATAACCGATTTATTGGGACAGCAGGAAGACAGAGGGATATCAGGATATTATTGGTGCAATTATGAAGATGAGATCACCGGTCTGTTATGTGTTGGAGAGGACAGGGAGGAATCAGAAATCAGTGCCTATATAAAGGCTTTGCTGGAAAAAGTCAGGAAGGAGCTGGGACTTGTTATTTCCTGCGGGATCAGCAGTTTTTATGAGGATTATCATATGCTGCCCAAATGTTATGAACAGACCAAGTGCAGTATCAGCCAGAGGATTTTCTGCGAAGAGAGTGAGAAGCTGTTTTTTTTCCATAAGGTTATGGAAGCCAGTTTTGATTATTATCAGTTATCCTTTGATGAAGACAGAATACTCAAGGCTTTGCTGAACGGGCAAGAGAAGGAATTGGAACAGGAGGTTACAGGTATTTTTGAAGGATTCCGCAACCGGATTATCTCCGATTATGAAAGTGTTAACCGGATGACAACTGAGATATTGATCAATATTTCGCGGAAAGTCTTGAGATATGGGATGCAGCCTGAAAAAATTATGAATGAGCATGGATATTCTTATTCGGATCTTCATGCCAGTCAGACGCTGGATGAGAAACAGGCATTCCTGATGGGTATTCTTTCTTTATTTATGAAGGAATGCCATGCACAGCATGCTAATTATTCCAAGACCAGCGAGTTGGCATATCTCATCAGGGAGATTGTGGACGAGGAGTATGATTCCAACCTGATGTCCCTGGAATATCTGGCGGAGAAGGTTCATAAGAATGCGGCATATATTTCCAAAATATATAAAAGTGAATTCAACTGTAATTTCAGCGCATATGTAACAGAGAAGAGACTGGAGAAGAGCAGGAAGCTTCTGGCAGATCCTTTGATAAAAATTTACGAGATATCACAGCAGATTGGCTGGATGGATGTATCCAACTTCATTAAGGTATTCAAGAAAAAATACGGCATGAGTCCGGATGAATATCGTAAGCTACTGTCCAGAAAGGGGCAGATGGAGGGATGAAGGAGAGGAAATGGAATCTTAAGGCCAGGATGATAACAGGTTTTATTATATTGATTGCTGTTGTGTATCTTATCATTTCAGCACTTTTCCTGCATACCAGCATGACCATGCGGGAGGATTACAGGAATCTGGTATGCAATAATGTAGAGCATGTAGTGAGTGATCTGGATACCATGGTGAGGGAGATTTATTTTATATCGGATACCTTTGCGGCGGCATCCGTCAACCAGCTGGATTATTATATGGAAAAGGAGTATGGGCAGGGAGATGAGCTTGCCAAGAAAGCAGATACCCTACGTTTGTATAATGAGATATTCGCTTCCTATGATGTGTTACAGGAGAAGAAAAAACTGGGAGCTATTTACACCGATCATGATGTACTGTTCAATTTTATGGATATCGGTTGGGATGGACCGGAGGTTATTGACCGCCTGGAGGAGATGAATATTAATAAAATTGACAAACCCGTGCGGTTCTGTTGGTATTCTCTTCAGGATAATTTTCTGGTATCTGAGCCCTATAATGAGGTACGCAGGGATAAGGTCGTCATTGGAGCCAGACGGGTATTTTCCGTATGGAAGTCCGAATATATCTGTACCCATATATTCTGTATTGAAGAAAAAGAATTCTACGGGTATTATCGGGAAAGTGTAGCGGAGACAAAGGGTGACATTTACATTTTGGACAGTAAAGGAGAATTGGTATCCTCCAGTGATATGGCAACTGTGGCATCCGGTACGGTGGATTCGGAGCTTAAGGATTTGGTGCTGAACCGGAGGACGGATGATTTCACATGGCAGAGAGGACAGCAGGAGAATCTGGTATGCGTCCGCCAGTCTGAGTTAGGTCAATTTCTTACAATAGCGGTTATCCCGAAGGAGCGGATTACCGGTGATGTTGACGCTCTGTACCGGCGGATTTTTCTTGTGCTGCTGGTATGTATACTGATATGCTGTGCAATGTTCCTATACCTGTACCGTAGTTTTATCAGCCCCATCAATGAACTGAATTCTGCTATGAAACAGGTGTATGATGACAATATGGGTGAGTATATACCGGAAGCCGGCAGAAATGAAATCGGCGATATGATGTGTTACCACAATGCCATGTTAAGAAGCATGAATGCGCTGGAACTGAAGGTGCTTATGAGCCAGATCAATCCGCACTTTTTGTATAACACGCTGGAAACGATTGTCTGGAAGTCCAATGAGGCAGGACATCCGGATATTGGGAGGCTGGCAGCAGCCCTGGGCAGAATGTACCGGCTTTCTATCAGCGGCGGGCAGGTGATTATACCCATGCAGCAGGAAATTGATCATTTGACGGCTTATATAAAGATTCAGAAAAACCGCTATGGGGAGCAATTTTTGTTTGAATTGCAGACAAAACCCGAGTTGGTGCAGCGATTATATTGTCTGAAAATCCTGCTGCAGCCGGTGGTGGAGAATTCCTTCCGGTATGGCATGGATGGTTTGGAGCGTCAGTTGGTTATAAGGATGAAAATAAAAGTACGCGGCGCTAATATGGGGGAAAAACAGCTCATAGGGAAAGAACAGCTTATGGGAAATGAACAGTTTATGGGGAATGAACAGTATATGGGGAATGAACAGTCCATGGAGGAAGGACAATATGTGGAAATCCTGGTATTGGACAATGGAACAGGTATGAGCAGGGAACAGCTGTATATGGTACGGCAGCAAATTAAAAGCGGCCGCAGCACCCAGGAGCCGAGGGGAAAATCGTACGGAAGTACGGGAGTAGGACTTCACAATGCAGCGGCAAGAATATCACTGTATTGTGGTATAAAAGACCCCATCCGCATTTATAGCTGGGAGGGACTGGGAACCATAATCAGGATAAGGCTGCCGCTGCTGCTGGAAGCTGATATGGGACGAAGTCGTGGTAAACCGGACAGGCAAACCGGGAAAAAGGAGTAGACTGTTTCTTACTTGGCAATCGTCGTTTTACGCATGACCGGAAATGCAATTATCATGACAATTATGGCAAAAACAATCTGTTTCAACGCAATCAATAACCCTGTAGTTTCATCCAGAAACATAAATGTAAATAAATCAATAATCCTTTCTATTATATTTGTACTGCCGATCAGTGCGATAATCATGACTGACAGTACACACACCACAACAATTGTCTGGATTTTCCATCTTGCCATAAGTGAGCCAAACAAATAGCTGACAGCACCAAATGCCAACAGGATGGAAAAAGAAACGGCAAAGAACACAAGTATATTATTCATATCAGGAGCCTGCATGATTTGAAAGTCAAGTGCAAGTCCCCGCCAATCCGAATGAAAGAGCCAGCGGACGAATCCATCAGCATATATGCAGATGATTTGCATTACACTCATGACAGCAGCAAGAGGACATAAGAATACTGCATACGACACAAATATTTCCTTACGTGATACAGAGCGCGTAATAAGGAATCTCGTTTCTTTTTGTGAACCGGTGAGAGATGAGATGAGTATAAAAATTGAAAAAGCCAGGATGCTTGACGACCAGGTTTGCGGTGTGCCGCCAACTTTTCCGGTTACCCCCAGCACTACCGTATTGTTACTGGTACTTGCATTTATAACGGAAGCGATCAGAGTGGCTCCCATATAACACAGGTAAAAAATGATAAGGGAGTTTCGTATGGTTGAAAAGTTATATTTTGTCAGCGCTTTGATTCTCATTGTATAATACCTGCCTTTCTCAGCGTGTCGTGGATTTGGGGGTTGATAAGCTGCACAAACAGCTTTTGCAGGGGCATGGGCTGTATATCCACGTCATTTTTTGCCATGCCAGGGTTTGCGCTGCCGATTTTGGCATATACAGAAAGAATCAGGGTATTGCCGAAGCTTTCCTCGTTCAATACAACGGCATCCTTTGCAGCTTCTCTGACTGCGGTTTCACGGCCGCTGATATAGAAAGCCTTTTCCTGTAATTCGGCGGCATTTGAATGCAGTAAAAATTTACCGCTGTCAACAATGATTATATCTTCAAACAGTCGGCTGACCTCATCAATCAAATGCGTTGATATGATAATGGTGCGGGGATGTTCTGTATAATCTTCAATAATCGCTTCATAAAACCGCTCACGAAGCACCGCATCCAGACCGAGGGAGGGTTCGTCAAAGATGGTCAGCGGCGCACGGGAGGCAAGGCCAATGATAAGTCCTAATGAGGATTCCATACCCCGCGACAGCTGTTTGTATTTTTTCCGCTCATCAAGTTCGAACATTTCCAGCAAACGTCCTGCGTAATCCACGTCCCAGTCAGGATACAGCCCGCCGGCAAGCTGTAATACCTGCCTGATCCTGATTGCATCATCATAGAAACCTTTTTCTTCGATCAAACATATTTGCTTCAATATGTCAATATTTTCATATGCACTCTTGCCGAACACAAGCGCTTGCCCTGATGTGGCAAATATCCTTGCTGAAAGGATGTTCAGGATTGTCGTTTTGCCCGCACCGTTTCTCCCTAAAAGCCCGTAAATTTTATTTGGCTCCAGCTTAACAGATACACCATCAAGGGCATGAGAAGAACCGTATTTTTTTGTTAAGCTGTTTAATTCTATTGCGTAATTATCCTGCATTGTACTTACCCTCCTCGATTATTTTGATTAATTCTGACTTTGTAATATCCAGTTCGGATGCTTGTTCGAGAGATGTTATAAAACTCTCATAAAACTCCTGCCTTCGCTTGTTTAGAATAATTTCTCTTGCTCCTGTCTTAACATACATACCAATCCCTCGCTTTTTATAAATAATTCCTTCATCTGCCAACATACTGACACCCTTTGCGGCAGTGGCAGGGTTAATCGAATAGTGTTTTGCCAGTTGGTTGGTTGAAGGAACAGATTCTTCCTCTGCAATTATGCCGTTTAATATATCATCTTCAATTGATTGTGATATTTGCAGATAGATACTTTTACCTTCCTCTAAAATCGCCTTCAGGTATCGTCACCTCCTCTTGGTTAGTTGGTTAGTTACTTTATGTGACTAACTATACAACATCAAACTTTACTTGTCAATAGTTTTTATTTTACTGTCAACCATTTTGTTTTGCTATTCAATTTTGGTCATTAATGGTATACTGATAGTAAGTAAACTAATAACGGATGGGCATCATGGAAGAGAGGTACCTATATGATATCCGGAATGACACAAACAGAACGGGACAGCATAGTAATAGGCGGCCTGTCAACTAAGCATAAATACTATGATGAAAATGCAGATATTTCATTTATTCAAGAGATATCATTTTATGATGATGAACTTGACAGCACATATATAGCGCATATCTCTTTACCGCCAGGTTATGACGAAAGCAAAACATACCCTATGTTTATGATGACCGATGATGTCTGGTGGCTTAATTATCATATACAGCTCAGACAGATGATGTCAAACGGGGAAATAGAAAATATAATCCTTATAAGCTTTGGTCCTGGTTATGAACGAGACGCAGCAGATAATAAAGTTCGGGCTATAGAATTTGTACAGAAGCAGCAGCTTTATCTTAACTTTATCACAAACAATCTGGTTCCCTATATTTGCGAACTTTATAATATTAACAATAAACGCTCGGCAATAATGGGTCATTCCTTGGGCGGCTTGTTCACATATTACGCAGTATTTAATCATGATAAATATGAAAATCAACCTTTTCAGTATTATATTATATCCAGCCCTTCTCTCTGGGTATCACAATACGGCTTCATGAAAGGCTATTCAAGACCGAATCAAAACGATCATCAAAGCAAACCTATTGAGGAGTATTTCAGGCGAAACCAGGTATTTAATAAATCCATATATTTGAATGCCGGTGATAAGGAAAAGATCCTTATGTCAAACTATATAAGAAGGTTTAACTGTGATGCTGAAAAATACGGTATAAAAACGATGGATTATGAGTTATTTAAAGGTAATCACATTAGTTTTTTGGATGATATGGTACGTAAAGCTCTTTTGAAATTTTACGGAAGCGCAAATCAACAATAGTGTGCGCTATTCAATTTTGGACATTAATGATATACTGGTAGCAAACGGTATACAAATACCATTATAAGAAAGAGAGGCGCAGACCATGAATTTACATGATATCAAAAAGGGCGAATCGAGAAATATTGAGTTCAAGGTTGAACTTCCGAAAAAAAGTGAAAAGTACATAAAAACTGTAATTGCATTTGCCAATACAAGCGGCGGCAGTATTGTAATTGGAGTGGATGATGAGAGCAGAGAAGTCGTAGGGGTAGACGAGAAAGAAGTATTTCAGATAATGGACAGTATTGCTAATGCGGTTTCAGATAACTGTGAGCCACAGATCTTGCCGGATATCACCGTCCAGACTATTGATGACCGATGTGTGATAATTGTTCGGATTTATCCCGGAGCAAGCAGGCCTTATTTTCTTAAAAATAAGGGAAAAAAAGGTGGAACGTTTATCAGAGTTGCGGGAACGTCCAGGCAGGCAGATGAAGTGAAGATAAGGGAATTGGAAATAGAAGGTCTTAACTTGTCGTGGGATGAGCTTAATTGTGTTGGTTATGTGGTGACAGATGATGCGGTAAACAGTCTTTGCTCCGATATACGAAAATATATGCTTGATTCTGTTTCGACTGAGGAAGAAAAGAAAGCAGTACCTGAAATAACAAAGCAACATTTGTTGAACTGGAAGGTTTTGAAACAGACAGAGGGTGAGATAGCAGCGACAAATGCATTTGTTTTACTCACCGACGATTATTTCCGGTTTTCCAGAATACAATGTGGATTATTTAAGGGAACTGACAGGGATATGTTTATTGATAAAAAAGAATACAGCGGGCCTTTATATGAGCAGATTGAAGATGCTTATAAATTTGTATTAAAGCATATCAATTTGAGTGTGAAGATAGAAGGACTTGTAAGGCAAGAGGCTTATGAGCTGCCCATAAGCGCAGTCCGGGAGATGATTATAAATGCTGTTTGCCACAGAAATTATATGGACAACTCATGCGTACAAGTGGCAATTTATGATGACAGGGTAGAAGTGACCTCGCCGGGGATGCTTTATGGAGGGTTGACTCTGGAAGAAGCTATGAGCGGGCGTTCTAAGATCAGAAACAGAGCAATTGCGGAAGTGCTTAGCCGAATGGAGATTGTAGAATCGTGGGGAACCGGAATTAAACGGATTATGAAACGAGCGAAAGAATATGGATTACCAGAACCGGAGTTTTTAGAAATTGGTGATACTTTCCGGGTTAATCTATTCAGGATGAAAAAATCCTAATCTGTTCTATAAACAGGGGAGCGTTATATGAGCCGTCTTATTACATATTGGAAGCAGTTTTTAAAGAAGAAAAGCATCAAGCAGCAGATTCTGTTGGCTATGATGCTGATTTGTGTGATCTCAGCGGTTGCCCTGGGCAGCATCGTTTTTTCTTTTTCAAAAAAGACAATAGAAGATAATTATCAACGTGCCAGCGAATATAATCTTGATGTTTCCAGCGGTATTATTGAGATTTACCTGAAGAATATCGTGGAACTATCCAGGACACTGCTGAATAACGACTCCTTTAAGGACATTTTTACAAAAGAGACCTCGGGGAACAGTTATTTTTCCGCCCGGAATGCAACGATCATCGGCCGGGCGCTGGGTGATATCGGAGAACAGAATATCTATATCCAGAATATTACGGTAGTGAACCAGAATGGAAATATAGGTTATTACTCCAAGCTGAATTACCAGAGCGGTAAGATGCAGAGGTATTACAAGGAAGAGAATATCCTGGAGGCAGATTGGATTCTGGAAGCAGGGAAAGCGGAAGGGAAGGAAGTTTTCTATGGATATAACATACTGTTTGACGATAGTGACAGCACCTTTTCCCTGGTCAAAGAACTCAGGAATCCAGCCAATGGTCAGGTCATGGGGTATCTGGTCATCAATATCAGGAAAACCATGTTTGCAACGGCATTTGGCAATACAGAGGAAGGCTATACCACAAATCGTTATATGATCATCGACCGGAAGGAAAGTACTGCCCGGGAGGGGGTTGTTGGAACGCTGCTTTATTATAATGGTGATATGAGCAGTAAGGATGAAATCCTCCTTGCTTATATTGAGGGAACAGGTTCCGGTTACCTGTTCAGTGAATGCCACAATGAGATCAGTGACTGGGAAATTGTCAATGTAATTGAAAGAAGGGAACTGAGCCGGGACAGCAGCTACATTGGTCTGGTAACCGTGTTGGTGTGTATCGTTATGATGTTGTTATGCAGTATTATTGCCAACGGTATTTCACGTCTGATTTCAAAGCCGCTGGAGATACTGGAAAAAACCATACAGACCGTAGGTGACGGCAATTTCAAGGTTGATGCCCAGTTTGATGAAAGTGAAATCGGTAAGATTGGTAATCAGTTTAAATATATGGTAAATCATAATCTGGATCTGCATGAGAAGCTGCTGCAGTCTGAAATCCGGGAGAAGGAAGCAGAACTTTTGCTGCTGCAGTCGCAGATCAACCCCCATTTTCTATATAATACCCTGGATTCTCTTTATTTTATGGCTTTGATCAACAAAGCTGATGACATAGCGGATATGGTACAGGCTCTTTCTGATAATTTTAAACTCAGTCTGAATAAGGGAGATAAGTTGATTACAGTTGCAGATGAGATCAGAAAGATAGAGACTTATATGAAGATTCAGAACATCCGTTACCATGACCGGTTTGAGCTTGAAATAGAGGTGGAGGAGGATATTCTTAAGGAGAAGATTCTGACTTTTATCCTGCAGCCCATTGTGGAAAATGGCATCTGCCACGGGTTGGAACCCAAAATAGGAGATAACTGCCTGATTCTGCTGGAGGGTTTCAGAAGGGATCATATGCTGATTTTCCGTATCCAGGATAACGGTGTAGGCATGGCGGATATCGGGCAGATCGAAAATGGTTATGGTATCCGGAATACAAGGGAGCGTCTTGCATTATTTTATGGCGAGGAAGCAATCATAGAGTTTTACAGTGAAAAGGGCAAAGGAACCGAAGTGGTATTCAGTATACCGGTTCTCAGTGATGATACAAATGCCGAAGAGCAAGAAGGAGAGATAAATAATGTATCGAATGGTGGTTGCAGATGATGAATATATTGTGGTGGAAGGAATAAAGGCGATCATAACGCGCCTTAATCTGGAATGCGAGGTAGTGGGATATGCTTATAACGGTCTGGATGCCCTTAAGGTGATCCGTGAGACCCGGCCGGATATTGTTATGACGGATATCCGTATGCCTGGGCTGGATGGCTTGTCACTGATCGAAACCTGCCGTGATTTTCTGCCGGATACTGCCTATATCGTGATCAGCGGTTATACGGAATTTGAATATGCAAGAAGGGCGCTCTCCCTGGGTGTCATCAGCTACATAGACAAGCCCATTACCATTTCCAAGGTGGCAGAAGTGATGGAAACCCTGAATCAGCAAAGAGATAAAACCCTGACGCCCCATAACAGGGTCAGCCGGAATCTGGAGCGGATCGTGGAAATCATCATTATGGAGCAGGCGAATGAACTGGAGGGGGAAATGAAGACGATGTTCCGTCTCCTTGCCGACAGCTTTGAGGACATAAAGGATTATAAAAATGAAATGTTTAAAATGCTGGCGGTATTGACAGAACTTCATAATGAACAGAATGTAAGTTCCAAAAATCAATGTAAGATATCTTATCAGGATATTGAACACTGTAAAGATCAGGCAGAGACGGAAGGATATGCAGCGGATATCGTCCGGAAAATAAAAGAAAACATGCAGGGGAAAAAGACCGGCAGCAATCATCGAATCATTAAGAAGATGCTGCAGCTTATGGAAGAACAGTACGGAGAAAATGTAGGGCTGAACGAGCTTGCAAATGTGTTGGATATGAATCCTGCCTACTTAAGTAATTTGTTTCGTGAAGAAGTAGGGGTTTCTTACATAAAATACCTGACCGACCTGAGGATGCAAAAGGCCAGGGAGTTCCTGGAACAGGGTATGAAGGTTACGGAAGTCAGTGAAAAGGTTGGATATATGAATTACCGGTACTTTTGTGAGATCTTCAAGAAACATGAAGGAATCACACCAAATGAGTACAAAGGACATATAAGAAAAGGCGGTCATAATAACGAAAAATAATAGCAATTAAGCAAAATATATAAAAATCGGACATTTTACAAGAAATGTGTGACTGGATTGTTTGTACTATACTGTGTTATTTTATATGCAGGAGAAGAAATGCCGAAAAGCATTTGAAAAATCCTGAGATACATAACAAAATAACCAAGGGAGGAACAGACATGAAGAAAAAAATCGTATCATTACTTTTGACAGTGGCTATGGCAGCCGCGTTGCTTGGCGGTTGCGGAAACACTGATAATACCCCTGCCAGTGGAAGTACCGGCAGTGTGGAGGAGTCAAAAGAAGAAACATCCCAGGAAAGCACCGAAGATACCACAGATGCATCCGCCTCAAATACAGGAGAGGATCCCCAACAGGAAAAACACATCAAGATCCTTTCAATCTGGGCGGAAGATAACGATAACGGCGTGCTGATCAACGAAGCATGCAAGAGATACCAGGAAGAGGTAAATCCAAATTTTACATGGGAATATGAGGTGGTTTCTGCAGATAATCTGAAGCAGAAGGTAGCCACACTGGCAGCCTCCAATGATTTACCGGATATCTTTGTATATGAGTCTGGCAAACCCATAGTGGAGCTGATTGAAGCAGGCAAGATTAAAAATATCTCAGAAGCACTGGCAGAGTATGATTGTATGGATGGAATGAATCCTTCCGCAGTTTCTCTACTAAGCACCCTGTCCGGAACAGAAGATATTTATGACCTGCCGCTGGGACTTAATGTAGAAGGCTTCTGGTACAACAAAGAGCTGTTTGCACAGGCTGGTTGCGAAGCACCTGCCACCTGGGATGAGTTTGAAGAAGTCATGTCAAAGCTATATGACGCCGGAATTCAGCCGCTGTCATGCGGTGCTTCCGATAAATGGGGAGCAACACGCCTTGTAAACGCCTATCTGGTAAGGACAGCAGGTCCCGATGCCATGAGTAAGGCAAGCACAGGTGAAGCAAGCTATACTGATGCAGAATATGTGGCAGCTGCACAGAAGATTCAGGATTGGGCAAATGCAGGATATTTTGGAGAAGGTGTTACAACGGTTGACATGAATACAGCAGGATCTATGCTGATGACCGGCGAAGCAGCCATGTTCTATAACGGTTCCTGGTTTACCTCTAACTTAAATGATGCGACCCAGAATCTGGCAGGAGAAGATGGAATCGGATTCTTTAACGTACCGGTTGCAGATTCCTCGATAAGCGATGCCAACAGCTATTCCATGAACTGCGGCAATATCCTGTGCTTCAGTGAAAATAAGTTTGATGATGCTTCAGGCTGGTTCATGAAATATTTTGTGGAGAACATGGGAAATATTGCTATGGAACTTCAGGGAAGCGTAAAGGGATACAATTATGACGTGGATGTGGATGGTGTGTCCGCATATACCCAGCTTGTACTGGATACCATCAACAGCGCACAATCAGCATTTACCTGGTATGAAGCTACCATGAACAGCGAAGTGTCTACTGTTGCCCAGGAAGGCGTTCAGCCTCTGCTTACAGGAGAATCCACTGCAGAAGAGTATATGAAGTCCATACAGGAAGCACATGAATTGAGTAATTAGCCTATAGTGCTAAAAGCATGAAATTGATAAGTCATTTCATGAACATATTAAAATGGGGTGTTACGGATTTACTAAGTGACACCCCTTTCTTAAAATCCGTATCCTGACTATAAGCCCGATAATAGAATGCCCTTCGGACGTACACAGCTTTATGCTGAAAGCTGTCCGTCATTGTCGGGCAGATAGGAGCTCTCATGAAAAAAGTATTACAGAATAAAAAAGCCATAGCGCTTTTTGTAGTACCTGCTTTGATCCTTTATTCAGTCATCGTGATCCTGCCGGTTCTGTGGTCCATGTACTATTCTTTTTTTTCCGGGTCACCGGGGCTGAAATGGGAATTTGCAGGTATTAATAACTTTATAATGCTATTTAAGGACAGTAATTTCACATCCTCTGTGATTGTTAATTTAAAATATATCTCTATTGTTATGATAGGACAGGTTGGCCTGGGTCTCTGTCTTTCCTTGTTATTTTGCTTTTGGCTGAAAAAATTCAAGAACCTGGTCAGAACCCTTGTGTTTTTTCCGGTGGTACTGCCCACAGTAGCTGTGGGACAGTTATTCAAAAAAATATATGAAATACAGCCAAATTATGGATTGCTGAACAGTATTCTGGCTCAGCTGGGGCTGCAGGACTTGGTACAGCCCTGGCTGGGGCAGGCATCCACGGCTCTCATCTGTCTGTGCATCATGGACATCTGGGTGGCAATGGGATTTTACGCAATCATCTTCTACGGAGCATTATTGGATATCCCTGGCGATATCATTGAAGCGGCGAGAATTGACGGTGCCAGCGGCTGGCAGCTGTTTCGCAGGATACTGGCCCCTCTTCTTCGGCCCATGATCATAACCTGTATGATATTCAGTTTTTCCGGTACGGTCAAAATGTTTGAGTCCGCTACGGCGCTTACCAAAGGCGGTCCCGGTTCTGCAACAAGATCACTATCCATGTATATGTACAATGTATCTTTTACTTATAATAAAGTAGGATACGGAAGCGTAATTGCATTATTTATATTTCTGTTGTGTGTTGCCGGTTCCAAAATTATCCGTAAATTTGACAAGAAAGAATTATAGGAGGGTATGAAGATGTTAAAAACAATAAAGTCAACAGGAATAAAATTCATTATCCTCCTCCTTGTTGCCATAGAAGTATATCCCTTATTCTGGATGCTGACAGCTTCCTTCAAACAGGGATTTGAATGGACCAGCAAACCTGCCTATGCCATAAACGAGGGATTTTATTTCCAGAACTACATTGATGCCTGGACGAGAGGCAATATGTCCACATTTTTCAAAAACAGCCTGATTTGTACGGTATGTGCACTGTTCTTTATTGTGTTATTTACCTCCACAGTCAGTTTTGCCGTTACCAAAATGGAATGGAAATTCAGCGGATTCATATGGAAATACTTTGAATTCGGCATTATGATACCGGTTGCCACGGCATTAATTCCCTTATTCCAGATTTATTCCAAACTTGGTCTGCTGAATACAAGAGCCTGCCTGATTATTACCTATACGGCGTTTGGTCTCTCCCTTTCCATCCTGCTGACCACAGGATATCTGAGATCCTTTCCGGATGAAATTATGGAAGCGGCGGTGATTGACGGCTGCGGAATCTATAAACTCATGTGGCATATTGTAGTGCCCCTGACCAAAAACGCCATCGTAACCGTTTTAGTATTACAGTTCTTCTTCAAGTGGAATGATCTGATCTTTTCCATGACCTTTATCAGCTCCACCAACTTGAAAACGGTACAGACCGGCTTGCTTTATTTCCAGGATGAGTTTGGCAGCAAGAACTGGGGCGCAATCTTTGCTTCCGTGTCAATGTGCGTGATTCCTATGCTGATTCTGTACCTGATTTTGAACAAAAGAGTTATTGAAGGGATGACCGCCGGAGCCATCAAAGGCTAAAATGTGAAAAGAAGTTCTAAACCGCCA
>Ga0153941_1000350_pt1 | contig 20658 bp, 19 predicted proteins | sample TSNJ025MetaG_FD_104733 | JGI IMG/M metagenome (GOLD analysis project Ga0153941, IMG submission 104733) | Attine ant fungus gardens microbial communities from New Jersey, USA - TSNJ025 MetaG | ecosystem: Host-associated > Fungi > Mycelium > Unclassified | place: USA: New Jersey, Brendan T. Byrne...
ACAATCTTGTTGTAGCATTGGCCGTTAGTTAGCTTTACACCACCTCTTTTTCTTCTCAATTAAGAGGGTATCGCTTTTTTCGGCTTTTTGCTACCTTTTTTTTAAAACTATGGACTGTTCAGAAAGGGGATTACTGATGGAAAAAGCGATACATAAATACTTAGATCAAAATATTATGTATTGGTTCGATCTGTTTTCCGAGGGTATTGTGGTCACTGATGGGAACATGGTTGTTGAGTATATCAACCCCTCGTTTAGCGAATATTCCGGCCTGAGCAAGGAGCAAATTATAGGGAAACCCTTGCCTGAAGTGCGCCCGAATCCTTTGCTGATAAACGTCATGAAAAGCGGCAAATCATCTTATAGCCAGTACCGTAAATTAGGCGATACCGAATCATATGTAGATGACATTTTACTGTTTGAAAAAGAAAAGGTTATCGGCGCACTTATTATTGTCCGGGATAAAAAAGTGCTGATGGATTTATTTTGCCGCATTAAACATCAAAATGAACATATTCTGCAGTTGAATCAAAGCCTAAAGAGCGTTTTTAAAGTCAGCTACTCCTTTCAGGATATTATTGGAGCCGACGCGCCGTTTGTAAATATGGCGCGCAAAGCGGCTCGGACGGATAGTCCTGTATTATTGATCGGCGAGAGCGGGACGGGAAAAGAGGTGGTGGCGCAATCCATTCACGAAGCCAGCAGCCGCAGCAGCGGCCCGTTTATTGATATTAATTGCGCCGCCCTGCCTGAGACGCTGCTGGAAAGCGAGCTTTTCGGATATTCGTCCGGAACATTCACGGGAGCCAAGAAGACCGGCAAAATAGGGCTTTTTGAATTGGCAAACGGCGGAACACTATTTTTGGATGAAATAACAGAAATGCCTTTGTCTTTGCAAAGCAAGCTTCTCAGAGTCCTGCAAGAAAAGAAAATACGGCGACTGGGAGATACTAAAAATATTGCGCTCGATGTACGGATTATCGCAGCCACTAATCAGACTGTAGAGGAGCAAAGAGACAGCAAGCTGCGCAATGATTTATTTTACCGGCTAGCTGTGTTTATTATTAAAATACCGCCGCTCAGAGAACGGCGGAAGGATATTCCCCTGTTTATAAAAAAATATATGGCGATTCGCGAGAAGAAGGATGGAAAGAAATATATTTTTAGCTCCGGCGCTTTAAATGCGTTAAAGAAATATGCCTGGCCGGGCAATATCCGGCAGCTCAAAAATGCTATTGAATATGCCTGCGATGTGTCTGATAGCACTATAGTTGAGTGCGAAGATTTACCTGCCTATATTTTCAAAAAGTGCGAAGAACAAATTCTGCAGAACTATTTACGGCAGAACGAAAGCAGGAAACTATCCACTATTATCGATGATGTCGAAAAACAGGTTCTTCAGGATATGCTTAAAAAACATGGATCAGCTTTAGAAGCCAAGAAAATAATTGCCGGTGAACTGGGCATTTCGATTGCCACGCTCTATAATAAATTACGCAGGTTTGGCTGCGATAATGCTTAAAATTTACTGATTATTATAACTTTTGATTATTAGCTACAAGCTATAAACTCAGAAAAATGCAACTTGTTTATATGAAAATTATAAATAATTATAAAAATTATAAGATTTTATAACAGAATTGGCTAATTGTTTTGATAAAGAATACAGCAACAAGATAGACGGTGCTTCGTTTTGACCGTCTTTTTTTATTTTGGCACGATGCTTGCATTTATTATTAGTAAACTATAACAGGAGGGAAAAAGCGTGAAAGTAGGAATAACGGCAGCCGGGGCCTATGTGCCTAACTATCGCCTAAAGCGGGAAACAATAGCGCGAGCTTGGGAGCGCGGTGCAATTAAAGGAGAACGGAGTGTAGCCAATACAGATGAAGATAGCTTAACAATGGCAGTAGAAGCGGCCATTGTCTGTTTTAGCCATGTAAATCGTACAGATATTGATGCACTTTACTATGCCTCTACGACTGCTCCCTATGCCGAAAAATCGATTTCGAGCATTGTTGCCGCCGCTTGCGATTTGAAAGAAGGAATTTTCACAGCCGATTTCAGCAACAGCACAAAAGCGGGGACATCAGCCCTAAGAACGGCTTTGGACGCAGTAAAAGCTGGTTCGGCGCAACAGGCGCTGACTGTTGCCGCCGATTGCCGCAATGGATATCCAAAATCCGATCAGGAGCAACTGTTTGGCGATGCTTCGGCGGCTGTAGCGGTAGGCAGTAAAGGAGTCATGGCTGAACTGATCGACAGCTATTCGGTAACCACCGAAATTATTGACATTTGGCGCAATATTAATGAAAAGTACATCAATTATGGCGAAGGCCGCTTTATCAGCGAGAAGGGCTACATGACTGCCATGACTCAGGCCATCAAAGCCCTTCTGAAGAAGACCGGCAGCAAAAACGAAGAAATTCAAAAAGTAGTCATAGCCACACCCGGTTTGAAAGATAACAGTGTTGTGGCTAAAAAGACAGGATTTTCCCCCGAACAGCTTCAGGAGTCCTATATGCTGGAAATAGGCAATTGCGGCACAGCCCAGCCTTTGCTTATGCTTGTCGCGGCGCTGGAACAATCCAGTCCCGGCGATACTATTTTATTAGCTTCCTATGGCAACGGGGCGGATGCCTTTTTGTTTAGAGTAACAGATGAAGTAAAAAAAATACAAGCCAATCCGCGCTTCAAAAGTTATCTGGAAACAAAAAAACCGCTGGATTCCTATAGCCGCTTTTTGTCATTCCGCGGTTTGCTAGAGGCCGTACCCGGCGAGCCTTTCCGTACTTTCCCCTCCAATTCTGCTTACTGGCGGGAACAAAAAGGCATATTGCGCCTTCATGGCAGCAAATGCACGCAATGCGGACAGGCAATTTTTCCAATTAACCGGATTTGCAATGCGTGCGGGTCTAAAGACCAGTTTGATGAAATCCATTTATCGGACCGCACTGCCAACGTCTTTACTTTCTCTATCGATTATTTGGCGGGCCGCAGCGACGATCCACTCGTGGTGCAGACAGTTGCCGAGGACGGCGAAGGCGTCCGGTATTATCTTCTGATGACGGAGTTTGATAAAAATGAAGTGAAGATTGGCATGGAAGTAAACTTTACGTTTAGGAGAATTTACGAAGGCGGCAATTATATCAACTACTACTGGAAATGCCGTCCGGTAAGAAAGGCAGGTAAGTAGCAATGACAATAAAAGACCAAGTAGCCATAGCGGGAATGGGTTGTTCACGGTTTGGTGAACGCTGGGACTGTGGTGCGGGGGATTTGGCAATTGAATCAGCTTATGAGGCTTACGAAGACGCCGGGGTTGGCCCCAAGGATATTGAGGCCGTGTTTGTCGGCCAAATGTATGCGCCTGTAGGCGGTTTAGCCGGAGCGCAAGTGATTGATGCATTGAAATTTAATAACATCCCTGTCATTCGAAATGAAAACTGGTGCTGCGCCGGACATGTCGCTTTAATTTCGGCCTGTATGGCTGTAGCCAGCGGCGCGTATGACGTAGTTATGGCCTTAGGTGTAGAAAAACTGAAAGATACCGGTTTTCCCGGACTTGGCGCCGGTCGTGGCATGAACCCTGTTTATGAAGCACGCCGGACGGCTCCCGGATCATTTGCCTTAATTGGCACCCGTTATTTCGAGCAATATGGCTTAACAATGGCCGAAGGCAAAGAGGCCATTGCCAAAATTGCCGTCAAAAACCATAAAAACGGTATGCTGGCGCCAAAGGCTCATTTTCACCGGGAAGTAACAGTAGAGGATGTATTGAAGGCGCCGATGATTGCCTCGCCGCTAGGATTATTAGACTGCTGCGGCAACAGCGACGGTTCAGCTTGCGCTATTATCACCCGCGCCGATACCGCCAAAAAATTACGTCCGGACCCGATTTACATTAAAGGCTTTGGAATGTCGATGGATGCCATTTTGCCACATTCCAGACCGGGATTCAACTGGACTAGCTTCGACGCCTTGAAGACCTCATCGTCGAAAGCCTACGAAATGGCCGGTATCAAAGATCCCAGAAATGAAATTGATGTAGCTGAAGTACACGACTGCTTTACAATTACGGAAATGATGATCTATGAAGATTTTGGTTTCAGTAAACGCGGCAAAGCCAAGGAAGATATTGACGCCGGCTTCTTTGAACTGAATGGTGCTCTACCGGTCAATGTCGACGGAGGATTAAAATGCTTCGGGCATCCGGTAGGGGCTAGCGGCATTCGAATGACTTATGAAATTTACAAGCAGCTTCAGTATAAAGTGGATAATCCCAAACGTCAGGTAAAAGATGTCAAACGGGCCTTGTCGCATACATTTGGCGGACCGCCGCAGCTTAGCTGCGTATTAGTCGCAGGCAATGAAAAAGGCTAGAAGTTAGTAATTTTTGGAGGGATCATTAATGGATATTAAAATAGTCGGTGTAGTTGGGTCAGGATTGATGGGACGCGGTATCGCTCAGGTTGCAGCCATGAACGGTTATCAAGTCATAATGCAGGATGTATCGGAAAAAGCGCTGGAATCGGCAATGAAGGTTATTGTCAAGGAGCTTGACAAAGGAATTGAGCGCGGTAAGGTTACAGCGGAAGAAAAGGCGATGACCTTAAACAATATTGTGACAGCTACAGATCTCGCGGAAATGGCTAAGACCGATTTTGTCATTGAGGCGGTACCGGAAGAGTTGTCGATCAAGCTGCCGCTATTCGAGAAACTTGATAAGCTGTGCCGCCCGGAAGTAATCCTGGCTACGAATACAACTTCGCAAAGCATAACCGAAATAGCTTCCGTTACGAATCGGACGAATAAGGTCGTCGGGCTGCATTTTTTTAATCCGGTGCACAAGATGAAGCTAGTAGAGATGGTCAACGGTCTCGAAACCTCGCAGGAGACTGTTGAAATTTCCGACAAGCTATGCAAGTCGTTTGGCAAAGAGGTCGTAAAAATCAAAGAATTCCCCGGCTTTGTCACCAGCCGCCTGAACGCGGTCATTGGCAATGAGGCCTTCAATATGCTGATGCAGGGTCTGGGAACTCCAGAAGATATTGATAAAGCAGTCAAACTGGGTCTGAATCATCCAATGGGACCTTTTGAAATGATTGACTTGGTTGGCTTGGATACCCGCCTTAAGAGCTTGCAGTACCTTCACAAAATGTTGGGCGAACAATACCGTCCCTGCCCCCTGCATGTGCAGTATGTTTTGGCAGGAAGATTCGGACGTAAAACGGGCAAGGGCGTTTACGAGTATGATGAAGACGGAAAGAAAAAATAGAAAATAGACTTTTAAAAATGAAAATTTAAGAATCCACTACAGAAATATTTATACCTGGATAAGTTGTTCTGCTTAAGTTGAGCGTAATTCACCAAAATAAAAATTAACCGGGTACAACCATTCTATCTGATGACTAAACCGCGTCTTAACTCCCTCTTCTGCAATCGGGAGTTAAGAGCGGTTGAGTCAAGGTCGTCTAAGCTTCAGATAGGTAAAACCCCCACCTGAATCGTTCTTCTCTCTTTATTACCTCCTGGAAAATCGGAATTGCGTATTCATCCAATTAAAAATGCCAAGCGCCACAATAGCAGAAGCACGATAGTATTCATTTGCTTCAGCAATCCCTAAATAGAGTGACAGATCAAAACCTTAAGTCCCTGCGGTTTAGGTGCTAACTTCTTGCCTTGGCAATCTTATTGGACGGTTTATGTTTCTTCCTGTCAGGCGTGGCATTCATCAAGATACGATGCATAAAATCCGAAACTACAGTGTATTGGGGAGGTTCTATTATGACACAGGAGAAAAAAGTGGATCGTAAAGCGATTATTATTATCGCTGCCTTCATTGTCATGCTTGGCGTAATGATGCTGCCAACGCCCGAGGGCTTGTCAGTTGCCGGACATCGAGTACTAGCCGTACTATTGTTTGCAGTTACAATGTGGCTTACTGAATCAATGCCTTATGGCGAAAGCGCCATTGCGCTGACTTTATTTCTTATATTAGCGTTAGGCTTTTCTCCGGCCACGGGCGTCTCCGGTCCGTTATTAGGGACAGGCAAAGCGATTCCTTTGGCAATGAGCGGTTTTGTCAACAGCGGCTGGGTTTTTGTCGCTGCCGGTATTTTTATGGCAGCAGCTATCACCAGCACCGGATTTGAAACCCGCATAGCTTATTTGATTTTGCGCGCATCCGGTATAAAAATCAATAACATTATCGGTGGAATCATTATTGTAGCGTTTGTTCTGACATTCATCATTCCATCCGTTATCGCCCGTGCGGCCACGATGGTACCGATTGTGATGGGATTAACTAAGACCTTCGGCCTGCCGATAGACAGCCAGATCAGTAAAGCCTTGATGATGAGCGTAGGAATATTGCCTTCAGTAACAGGGGTCGGCGTACTGACCGGATCGGCTCCCAATCCGGTTGTCGCCCAGTTTATTGCCGACGCCGGCTTGAAAGCGATAACATACACGGAGTGGCTGATGTACAATTTCCCTTATTCGCTTGCTATGGGTGTAGTGTTATACTTTGTAATGACTAGAATGCATAAGTTTGAATTTCAGGAATTGCCGGGCGGCCGCGACTATCTTAATAAATGCATCGCCGACTTAGGCCCAATGTCTGTAAAGGAAAAAAGAGTCGCAGTTATTTTAACGCTTACTATTTTGATGTGGGCGACCGATAAATTTCATGGCATTAGTGCCACTACCGTTTCTATTATGTCGGTTTTTGTCATGCTCTTCCCGTATATTGGCGTGACTACCTGGAAAAACCTCTGCAATAAAGTTGACTGGACAGCCATATTGATGTTCGGCGCCGGTATATCGTTAGGAACTGTTTTGATGAAAACGGGCGCTGCCCAATGGCTGGCCAAAGTCTCGTTGATTGCGGCAGGTGTCGGACAATTGCCTTTCGTTATAATGGCCTTTGTCATCTTTGGCTTATCGTTCATAATCCGCATGGCCTTTACCAGTATTACATCTTGTATTGTGGCCATTGTCCCTGCTATTTTGGGTTTCTTGCTGGCACTCAATGATCCTAGCATCCCTATTCACGGTATTTTGTTTGGGGTATGCGTCATGGCTCATAATATATTTCTCTCGCCGGTTAACTCAGCCAATACCATGATTGCTTATGGTACAAACTCTTTCCGCACTCAAGATATGTTCAGAATTGGTGTTCCGTTGTTTATCGCTACTTTTGCCTTGTTAGTACCCTGGGTATTGATCTACTGGCCGCTTGTCGGACTCAGATAATAAGAAAGGATGGTGGAAATAAATATGAAAAGCAGCAATGATAAACAGATAAGCCTAAAAGAGGCTGTCAAAAAATATACGCCGCACGGCTCTTCTATCACGTTTGGCGGCTTGGGCGCGCGTGACCCGTTTGCCGTTGCTTTTGAGATTATTCGTCAGGGAATCAAAGATCTTACCTTGATTGCGTCATCAAGCATGGATATTGCCAATATTCTAATTGGAGCAGGCTGTATCCGCAAGGTAGAAGGCGCTTATATCTGGATCGGCTCCGTCGGCAGCGGGCTCAATTATCGCCGGGCAGTAGAAAAAGGGATACCGCTAAAACTGGAGGTAGAGGAATATAGCAACTATTCCGCCAGCTTGCGGTTTCTTGCCGGTTCGATGAATATTCCATTCATGGCAACCCGTTCCATGCTGGGCAGTGATATACCTACGTACAATCAAAAAATCAAGGTTATTGCGGATCCGTATAACGGTGAACCGGTGACTCTGGTACCGGCGGCCAATCCTGACGTAGCCTTCATTCATGTGCAAAAAGCCGATGTATCGGGTAATGGGCAAATATGGGGTATTTTGATGAATGACCCGACTATTTCCCGTGCGGCAAAGTCGGTAGTTATCACATGCGAAGAAATCGTATCAACACGGGAAATCAGAAAAATGTCTAATCTGACTGCTATTCCGTCTTATTGTGTTGATGCCGTAATTCAAGTGCCTTTTTGCAGCCATCCCATGTGGACGGCAGGGTATTACTGGTGCGACTTGCCGTTTAGGCGGAACTTTATGCTAAACAATAAAAGCCAAGAGGATTTTGAAAAATGGTTAAAAGAATGGGTTATCGATACCGGTGACTGGCAAGGATATCTTGATAAGCTGGGTCAAGACCGCCTTGATAAATTGGTCAAGCTGGAGCATGACAATTATAAAATACCGGAAATCAGATAAGCTGCATAATGAAGGGAGGTCAAACAATGTTAGCAGAAAAATACACTACCAAAGAATTAATGGCAGTTTGTTGTGCTCATGAAATAAAAAACGGAGAAGTCGTTTTTGTCGGCATCGGCTTGCCCATGATGGGCGCTCTTGTCGCCTATAATACTCATGCCAAAGATACCGTCTTTGTCTACGAAGGCGGCGGCGTTGGCGCCGTTTCGCGACGCGTACCCTGGTCCATTGCCGATAACCCGACCGCCGAGAACGCACTGATGATTCACGAAATGTGGCGCTTATTTGGTGATGCACAAAGCGGATATATCCATAGAGGGATTGTCGGCGGCGCGCAAATAGATAAATACGGAAATTTAAATACGACTGTCATCATAGGTTCAAAAACATACGAATCTCCAGCTATCCGGCTGCCGGGCAGCGGAGGAGGAAACGACATTTGCTCTTCCTGTGGCGAGACTACCATTGTGATGCAGCTGGAAAAAGGGAAATTTCTAAATAAAGTTGACTACATTACTTCACCGGGTCATCTCACTGGGCCTGGAGCACGCAAACGTGCAGGATTAGTAGGTAACGGCCCGACATCTGTAATTACGCAGAAATGTATTTTCCGGTTTGATGACGAGACGAAAGAAATGTATCTGGACGGACTATTCCCCAATGTTACGGTCGACGAAATTAAATCTCTGGTGGAATGGGATTTAAAGGTTGCGCCCAATATCAAGGTAGTGACGACGCCCCGCGTGGATGAAGTCGATATTATTCATCGGTTGGATCCGAAAGGCATCATGCTGGGAGCCAAATCTGAAGGTGAGGAAAATTTCGAGGAATTTTTCCAAATAATGAAGCAGGCCTATGAGTCTGTTGAGCTTGATTTATAAAAGCTGCTTGTATCTATCGTGAGCCGTACTTGTGGGGACTCATGATATACAATGATATTTTAGCTGGAGGTGCGTGACTTGGAAAGTACGATTATCATTGAACGCAAGGATAAAGTCGGTATTATTACCATCAATCGCCCGGAAGTAAGAAATGCGCTGGATAAAGACACCTGGAGCAAGCTGGGCGCAGCTTTTATTGAATTGGAAGCTGATCCGAACATTATGGCTATTGTTGTAACCGGCGCCGGTAACAAGGCGTTTGTGGCCGGCGCCGATTTAAACGCCCTTAAAGTGAGAACAGCGGTGCAAACCATGCATGGCGAAACGCCGGCGATTGTCGCCCGTATTGAAAGCGTCGTCAAACCGACGATTGCCGCTATCAACGGCTTTGCTCTGGGTGGGGGACTGGAATTGGCCATGGCTTGCGATATCCGGATCTGCAGTAAAACGGCAAAACTGGGACAAACGGAAATAAACGTCGGTATTTTACCCGGCGCAGGCGGTACACAGCGTTTAAGCCGTCTCGTAGGTCCGGGAAAGGCCAAGGAATTAATTTTTACCGGCAAGATTATCTCTGCGGAAGATGCGGAAAAAATCGGGCTGGTAAATGCAGTAGTCGAACCGGAGGAGTTGATGGAGAAAGCATTGGCCATGGCCGGTGACATTGCCGCTAAAAGTCCAACGACGATTCAGATAGCCAAACAGGTTGTTAGCCAAGGGCTGAATACCGATTTGGCGACCGGGCTTATGCTGGAAAAAATGGGCCAAAGCTTTATTTTCGGGACAGAAGACAGGCTAGAGGGCGTTACTGCCTTTTTGGAAAAGCGGACGCCTGCTTTTAAAGGCAAATAGCAAATACTATTCCTTCCGACACCGCTATACAATCTTATAATGATACTAGCTAAAGGAGAGGTGTATTGTTGATGTATAAAACAATTGTAGTGGATAAGCAGGGAAGCATTGTTTTAGTGTCTTTAAACCGCCCTGATTCGTTGAATGCAATAGATTTTGTCATGCGTGAAGAACTAAAGAAGGCCATGTTCAGCATTTCGCGCGATGATGAAGTACGGGCAGTCATTGTGCGGGGCAATGGAAGAGCCTTTTGCGCAGGGGGCGATGTTACCACAATGGGCTTATCTGCCCCCAATGCCGGCCGGAAACGTTTAAGAAATATACATCTGGTTTACAAAACTTTGATGACAATGGATAAGCCGGTTATTGCGGCTATTAATGGTTATGCGGCCGGCAGCGGCCTAGCACTGGCTTGTGCTTGTGATTTTAGAATTGCTGCAAAAAATGCCAAGTTTGCCGCACCATTCATTAATGTAGGGCTTATTCCTGACTGTGGGGCGCTTTATAATCTGCCTCGGTTGATTGGTATTGCCAAGGCCAAAGAAATAACGATGCTGGGACAGGCTTTCGCTGCGGAAAAAGCATTGGAACTTGGACTTGTTAACCGTGTTGTCGAGCCGGAAGAGCTGGATGCGGCGGCGATGGAGTTGGCCAATGACCTTGCATCGCGGTCGCCAGTTGCTCTCGCATTGAACAAGTCAATTATTAATCGCAGTTTCGAGCTTGATTTGGACTCTTCGTTGGATTATGAGGCATACGCTCAAGATGTATGCATGATGTCCGACGAGCATAAATCAGCCGTAGCCGCCTTTTTAGAAAAAAAGCAAAAAAAGTAATACGCTCAATTATGCACCTTTGTTAGTGCAGTTTTTGGTTTTATTTAATTTCGCGCTGGTTTTAGGCTAACCTTTGCACGTATTTTGCAACGGAGCTTAGGGCGTAAAGCTCAGCGCGAAATTATTCGTGTTCTTCGTAATATGCCCTGTCTTATGAGCGCGCAAATAGTTGAAAAAATTCCGCATTTAGTGCAATAGAAAAGCAGTACAAATTCTTTTAGGACAAACTTAAAAACAAAGCACTTAGCTTTCACTCTAACTTCATCCATAAAGGAACAATGAAAATATGACAGGGGGCATACTGTGTATGTTTGATGAAAAAAACCTGGCTGAGATCGAACAAGAACAAAAGCTATGGCAAGATAAATTAAATAAAAGCCTGACTAAATTTCCCGAAAGGCAAAAATTCAATGTAAATTGTCTGTATACGCCGCTTGATACCTCCGATAACGACTATCTTGAAAAAGTTGGCTTTCCTGGCGAATATCCGTTTACCCGCGGTATCCAGCAAGCCATGTATCGTACTAAATTATGGACGATGCGGCAATACTCCGGCATGGCATCTGCCGAAGAATCCAACCAGCGCTATAAATATCTTTTGTCGCAAGGACAAACAGGCTTATCGGTAGCCTTTGACTTACCGACACAAATCGGTTATGACTCTGATCATCAACTAGCCCACGGAGAAGTAGGCAAAGTCGGCGTTGCCATCGATTCGCTGGCCGACATGGAAGCTTTGCTTGACGGCATTCCTATTGATAAGGTGAGCACCTCGATGACTATTAACGGGCCGGCTGCCGTCCTGCTGGCAATGTATGTCGCCGTCGGTGAAAAACAAGGTCTTGAGCCTAAAGTATTAAGCGGTACGATTCAAAATGACATTCTAAAAGAATATATTGCACGCGGCACCTATATTTTTCCGCCGACACCCTCCATGCGCTTGATTACCGATACATTTGCCTACTGCTCACAAAACATTCCCAAATGGAATGTCATCAGCGTTGGGGCTTACCATATCCGCGAGGCAGGTGCGACAGCCGTCCAGGAGGTAGCATTTGCCTTTGCCAATGCCATTGCCTACATTGATGCCGCCATCAAAGCCGGACTCAATGTGGATGACTTCGCCCCCAGCATATCCTGGATATTTACCGCTGACCTCGATATTTTTGAAGAGGTTGCCAAGTTCCGTGCTGCCCGCCGGTTATGGGCCAAGATTATGAAAGAACGTTACGGAGCTACTAAACCAAAATCGCAGATGCTTCGGTTCCACGTCCATACCGCAGGCAGTGTACTTACGGCTCAGCAGCCGGACAACAATGTGGCGAGGATTACCTGGCAGGCGCTTGCCGCTATTTTAGGCGGCACACAATCACTGGCTACCTGCGCCAAAGACGAAGCCATCAGTCTGCCGACAGAAGATTCGGCGCGCCTGGCGCTCCGTACCCAGCAGCTCCTGGCTTATGAAAGCGGTGCGGCCAAAACCGCAGACCCCTTAGCAGGCTCTTACTATGTAGAATCGTTGACAGACATGATTGAAAAGCTGGCCGAGGAATATATCGCTAAGATTGACAGTCTTGGCGGAGCTGCAGCAGCTATTGAACAGGGATATATGCAAGCTGAAATGTCGGCTTGTGCATATGCCTATCAACTAGAAATAGAGAGAAAAGATCGGATTGTCGTTGGTGTTAACAAATTCGTCAACGAGAATGAAGTGCAAAGCGGAGATTATTTGACAGTTGACCCAATCGCCGGTGAAAAACAGTGCCAGCGATTGGCAGAGTTAAAAGCCAAGCGTGATGCGACTCAAGTGCAAGCAGCTCTTACTGCTTTGCGGCAGGCGTCAACCGGAAGTGAAAACCTCATGCCCTACTTAATTGCTGCCGTTAAAACATATGCCACACTTGGCGAGATTTGCGGCGTTCTGCGTGAGGAATTTGGCGAGTATAAAGCCGAGGCTAATTTGTAAAGAAGATCCAATCTGCCGTAAGTGAGTCTTTATGAGATTTGGAGGTTGATTATGTCTAGTACACGGGAAAAAATTCAGCAACTGCATGAAAAAACACAAATAGTGAAACAGGGCGGCGGCCAGAAACGGATTGAGAAGCAACATGCCGCAGGAAAGCTCACTGCCCGAGAGCGAATCGACCTGCTTTTAGACAGTGGCAGCTTTGTCGAATTGGACCAATTTGTGCGCCACCGTTGCACTAATTTCGGCATGGAAAAAGAGAAAGCGCCGGGTGAAGGAGTTGTCGCCGGTTACGGCACAATAGAGGGCCGCTTGGTATTTGTCTTCTCTCAGGACTTTACAGTTGTAGGAGGTTCCTTGGGCGAGATGCATGCAGCCAAGATCTGCAAGGTGCAGGATTTAGCGATAAAGATGGGCGCGCCGCTTATTGGCATCAATGACTCTGGCGGAGCGCGCATCCAGGAAGCTGTCGATGCTCTTTCCGGGTATGGCCGCATTTTCTATCGCAATACCCTGGCCTCCGGTGTGATTCCGCAAATTTCGGTCATTATGGGGCCTTGCGCCGGCGGGGCAGTGTATTCACCGGCGTTGACAGATTTTATCTTTATGGTTAAAAATACGAGCCAGATGTTTATTACCGGCCCTCAGGTCATTAAGTCTGTTACCTCCGAAGAGGTGAGCGGCGAGCAGTTAGGCGGGGCTATGACCCATAACAGCATATCGGGAGTAGCGCATTTCGCCTTGGATAATGATGCGGAATGCCTGCAGCATGTCCGCTATCTGTTAAGCTACCTGCCCAGCAATAACCTGGATGAAACACCACGTGTCGCCACGGAGGATTCTCCTGACCGGATGGAATCCAGCCTTAACACGCTGATGCCTGACAATTCGAACGTAGCCTATAATATGAAGGATGTTATCAAGGCGATTGTTGATAATGGAGAATTTTATGAAGTGCACCAGCACTATGCGCTAAATATCATTACTTGTTTTGCGCGGTTTGACGGTAAGTCCGTCGGTATTATTGCCAACCAGCCATGCGTGATGGCCGGCTGCTTGGATATTAACGCGTCGGATAAAGCCGCCCGGTTTATCCGTTTTTGTGATGCCTTCAGTATTCCTTTAGTAAATATTGTAGATGTGCCGGGCTTCCTTCCGGGAATAGACCAGGAATATGGCGGTATTATCCGTCATGGCGCAAAAATGCTCTATGCGTATTCAGAAGCTACCGTTCCCAAAGTAACTTTAATTACCCGCAAAGCCTATGGCGGTTCTTATATCGCCATGTGTTCCCAGGATCTGGGCGCCGATCAAATCATCGCCTGGCCAACCGGAGAAATTGCTGTTATGGGGCCTAGTGGCGCGGCAAATATCATTTTCCGCGGCGATCCGGATATTGAGGCCAAAACGGAAAAATACATGGAGGATTTTGCTAATCCGTACAAAGCGGCTGAGCGGGGATTTATTGACCAAGTAATTGAACCGGCTCAGACACGGCCTCGCATCATTACTGCGCTTCGCATGCTTGAGTCTAAACGGGAGGCCAGGCCGGCTAAAAAGCACGGCAGCATCCCGCTGTAAGAGATCGGCTTTATTCAGTACTGCGTGTCGGCGGCTCTGGTCTTTGGTAACGCCGGGCTTGGAGAGTTCATGCCTAGGAACGTTCAGAGTGAACAAATTCGCCAACTGATGAAGCTTGTTACAGTTAAAGTTGCCCCTCGTCTTGAGGCGGAGTTTGAGCAGCATCCGGAAAAATGGTAGGTACACGTTCTTGTTGATACTATCGATGGCAAACAGCATCAGCAGTTCATTGACTTTACGAAGGGTGATTCCCAGAACCTGTTAAGTCATGAAGAGTTGGAAGATAAGTTCCAGGCGCTGGTAAGCGGGGTTTATAGTCGAGAACATACTAACAGGCTTCTTGGTATAGTAAAAGATTTGGAAAAAGTAAAAATACAACAATCCTGTTGAACTTTTTGACCGGTAAGTAGTACAGATTTATACAGATTTATTTGGAGGTAACTAATATGTCATTTAAAATTCTCCATGTTGATCACATTGGTATTGCGGTAAAAGACCTTGCAAGTACCAAAGAAATATTTGCAAAAATTGGCATGACGGCTAAGGAAGACGAAGTCGTTGAGGAACAAAAAGTGAAGGTCAGCTTCTTCCCTTGCGGTGACTGTGAGCTTGAGTTTTTAGAGTCCACATCCGCAGACGGACCAATTGCCAAGTATATTGCCAGTAACGGCGATCGCAACGGGATTCAGCACGTAGCACTTTGTGTTGACAATATTGAAGCGGCTATTGCTGACATGATTGCTAAAGGATTTACGATGATCGATAAAACGCCACGCTATGGCGCTGGTGGTTCAAAAATTGCTTTTTTGCATCCCAAATCTACTGGCGGTATCCTTGTTGAGCTTTGCCAGCATTAAAAATACACGTAAGAATTTTCATCCCGCATAAAGAGGCAGGACGTAGTCTTTATCCGATGACTAAACCGCTCTACGACTCCTTCTTCTGCAAGCAGGAGTCAAGAGCGGCTAAGTCCCTGATAAGGTCGACTAAACTTCAGATGGGGTAAACTCCGCCTGAAGCTAAGTCTCTCTTTATCCGATGACTAAACTTCTCTACGACTCCTTCTTCTGCAATCGGGAGTTAAGAGCGGCTAAGTCCCTGGATGATTGAGTAGACTCCCCATTGAGCCCGATGTTTCAGCTTTGCTGAAACAAACTCACATTAACTGAGGAGGATAACGATGGAAAAACGTATTAGAGTATTAGTAGCAAAGCCTGGCTTGGATGGTCATGACCGTGGCGCCAAAGTCGTAGCCCGCGCCCTCCGCGATGCCGGCTTTGAAGTAATTTATACAGGTCTTAGACAGACTCCCGAACAGATTGTTGAAGCAGCCCTGCAAGAAGATGTTAATGTAGTAGCTTTAAGCCTATTATCCGGGGCCCATAATCATCTTTTTCCCCGTATTGCCGAAATGTGCAAACAAAAAAGTATGGACGATGTCCTCATTGTCGGCGGCGGTGTTATTCCTGACGCCGATATAGCCGGACTGAAAGCAGCCGGTATAGCCGAAGTATTTACACCGGGAACCCCGACCAGCGATATTGCCGAATTTATTAAAGTCAACGTAAAATAAGCAGGACAGAGAGGGGATGGTTAATGTGGGCTTTTTAGACTCATTATTTGGCAAGCCCGAACGGCCTAAGCCTAAGAAAAAGAAGAAACCGGCTGCTACGGCACCTGAAAGTGCAGCTCCTTCTTCCATGGCCATAGAGGCTCAAGGAGTAAGTCCTGAAGTCATTGCCGCTATTACTGCCAGTATTTATGCCATGATGGGTGTCGGCAATCTAGCCGTTACGATTACCCGCTCCGGCAATCAATGGGCAAGCGTTGGACTCCAAAAGGTTATGGATAGCCGTCAGTTTGCGTAATACATATGGAACACCATCAATGAGTGGAGGTTGGTTAGAATGAAAAAGTTTAATGTAACTGTTAATGGTAATAGTTATGAGGTAGAAGTAGAAGAGGCAGGTGGCGCCGATTCGAGTCAACCGCGCCCTGCGGCGGCCTCTGTAGCAGCAGCCGCTCCCGCAGCCGCCCCGGTGCCTAAAGCAGCCCCCGCCGCATCGGCGCAAGTTTCTGCCGGCGATAGCCCAATAGCTGCTCCAATGCCAGGAAAAGTGTCTAAGATGGTTGCTAAGCCTGGGCAAAGTGTTAAGAAGGGCGATATTATTCTTATTCTTGAAGCCATGAAGATGCAAAACGAAATCGGCTCACCTGTCGATGGTACTGTCAAGTCTATTAATGTAAATGTTGGTCAGAATGTTAAGCCTGGCGAGGTTATGGCTATTATCAGTTAATTTAAATAAAGATCGACTAAGCTTCTGGTGTTTTTTTTGTCTGAAGCTTACTCGATCTTATCCGAATGATTTCTCGTTATCTAAAAAGAGGGCTGTTGCACAAGGTAAAATTCTGGCATATATTATAACTGTTCTTGAACAGGAACTATAATATATATTAGAAAAAACTCTTAGAGCGTTAGCCCTCTTTTTCTATCTTTGTTACACTTACATTCTAATTACCAAGTCGCGATGATCGAGCCTTTGAAATGTTCATTAATAAAGTTCTTTACTTCCTCCGTGTGATACGCTTTTACAAGCTTTGCTACTGTCGGATCTTCTTTGTCTTTTGATCTTACTACAATAATATTGGCATATGGCGAATTACCGTCTTCAATCCCAAGCGAATCTTTGTTAGGATTGAGACCTGCCGTTAGTGCATAATTAGTATTGATGGCCGCTATATCTACATCTTCCAGTGAACGCGGCACCTGGGCGGCATCTAATTCTTTAATTTTAAGGTTTTTAGGATTTTCGGCAATATCGACAACTGCGGCTTTAATGCCGGCTTCAGGCTTAAGCTTGATCAGTCCCTGTTTTTCCAATAACAGCAGAGCACGGCTCCCATTAGTCGGATCATTCGGGATAGCAATAGTAGCGCCCGGCTTAAGCTCATCAAGTGTTTTTATTTTTTTCGAATATATTCCCATCGGGGTAATAACTGTTTTAGCAATAGACACTAGATCATATTTACGGTCTTGTACCATATTGTCTAAATATGGCTGGTGCTGGAAGCTGTTTACGTCGAGATCACCTTCGTTTAAGGCCACATTAGGCTGTACATAATCGTTAAACTCAACAACCTGAATTTTAAGTCCGTCTTTTTCGGCTACTTTCTTAACGACATCCATAATCTCAGCATGCGGGCCAGGCGTTACTCCTACTTTGAGCGTCCGGTCTGCTGCCGGCGCGGCCACTTGTTTGCCGCAGCCTGCCAAAGCGCCAACGGCTAATATTAAGCTTGTTACTAGTGCAAATGCTCTTATATACTTATTCATACTTTATTCTCCCTTTATTAATTTATTTTACTGTAGGCCTGTCGACTGAAAATTGTCTGGACTTAACCGAGTCATAACCATCCTCACGAACAATCCTGATAGCTTTCTCCACGAATAAGTCTTCCCCTGTATTTATACAGCATATTAGCGCTTATTAACCTTGTGGGCAAAATAATCGCCACTTGACTGAACTACCTGTACCAATGCGATCAAGATAATGACAGTAGCCAACATGACATCACCGCGAAATCGCTGGTAACCATAGCGAATGGCCAGATCGCCCAGACCGCCGCCGCCAATGGCTCCGGCCATCGCAGAGTAACCGATCAGACTGATAACCGTCAACGTCAGCCCCAGCAAGATGGACGGCAGAGCTTCAGGAATTAGGACTTTTAAGATAATGTGACGGGGAGAGGCTCCCATTGACTGGGCCGCCTCGATAAGTCCTGCATCCACTTCCTTAAGGGCCGATTCGACAATGCGGCCGACAAACGGAATAGCGGCAATAGTAAGGGGGACAATGGCTGCGTTAGTGCCGATCGAAGTACCAACGATAATCCTCGTAAAAGGTATAATAGCTACCATCAGGATAATGAATGGGATTGACCTTGCCGCATTAACTACAGCCCCTAATGTTTGATTAAAAAGCAGATTCTCTTTAATGTGTCCCTTGCCAGTAATGACCAGGATAACTCCTAGCGGAATGCCGATTAGTGCTGAAACGAGTGAAGAAACAGTCACCATATACAACGTATCACCTAAAGCTTCAACAAACAGCATTAGCATGTCTTGTGACATAACCGATCACCTCCGTTCCTAAATCTCTTGCCTGCAAATACTTCAAAGCACTCTCAACATCATCCTGCTTGCCGGTTAACTCGATGACCAGTGTTCCATACGGAATATCTTGCAAATGATCGATATTACCGGAAATGATGTTGATATCGACAGTAAATTGCCTGATGAGGCCAGCAATAACCGGCTCATTTGTTGCCGCCCCGAAGAAAGATAGTCGAATTACCGGGTTTGCTCCAGCTATCGGTGTTTTTGATATCTTCTTAGCCAGTGCTTCCGGCAATTTGTTATTTACAACTGCTTTAATAAATTCGCGGGCAGTATCTGATTGCGGTTTTGTAAACACATCATATACTTTACCGGTTTCTACAAGGCGTCCGCCTTCAATGACAGCTACTTGATCGCAGATTGCCTTAATAACATGCATCTCATGCGTAATTAAAACAATAGTCAAGCCCAACTTGTTGTTGATATCTTTGAGCAGCGCTAATATAGATTCTGTCGTTTGCGGGTCAAGTGCCGAAGTTGCTTCATCACATAACAGTACTTTGGGTTGGCTAGCCAATGCTCTGGCAATGCCTACCCGTTGTTTCTGCCCACCGCTGAGCTGGGATGGATATATGTCCTTTTTGTCAGACAGACCAACCAGCTCTAGCAGAGGCAAACCTTTTTGCTCCCGCTCTGTCCGATTTAAGCCTGCAATTTCCAGCGGAAATACAACATTCTCCAGCACAGTACGCGATGACAGTAAGTTAAAGTGCTGAAAAATCATACCGATACTCTTGCGTGCTTCCCGTAGCTCAGCCTCAGATAATGCCGTTACATCCTGACCATCAACGATGACCTTGCCAGCAGTAGGTCGCTCTAGCACGTTAATACAACGGATTAGCGTGCTTTTACCAGCGCCGCTCTTACCAATAATGCCATAAATTTCTCCTTGTTTTACCTCAAGTGATACGTCCTCAAGAGCAGTAACTGCACCTGACGCTCCTTGATAGACCTTCTTTAATCCATCTAATGTAATCATCGCTGTTTTGATCCTCCTTTTGCAAATAAAAAATGCCTCTTCTCAGAAGAAGAGGCATACTAGTTAACTAGGCTGTTCTTCATCTGCCATTGCCCATGCGGGCGTCTGCAGGAATTGGCACCGTTCGCGTTTCTGCGATGGTTGCCGTAGCTTCATAGGGCCAGTCCCTCAGCCAACTCTTGATGAAAGAAAACTGTATTTAGTTCATGAATTATATTAACACAGGGCTAAACAGCTGTCAAGGGTTTATTTCCTTGCTTTTTTGCCAACAGTGGCGACATAAATAGCAAATTGATTAGCACCGTCAATAGCAAGCGCTTTATTAAGACTATCGTCATCAAAAGCAGCAATTGCACATACACCACTGTCAACAGCCTCTGCAGCCAAATATAAGTTCTGGCAGACATGACCGGCATCCAGGTGCAAGTAGCGATAACCTCGCTGTCCATAGCGGTAAGTCATCCGGTAAGCAGCTGCCGTCCAGATAAAGGTTACAGCACTTGTCTTAACAAACTTCTGCCGCATGCAAGCCTCAGTAATAATATCACTTATCTGTTCTACAGTCTCAAGCTTTGCCAACTGAAAATCGACGGCTAAAAATTTGTATAACCCAGGCGCCAAGCCTTCCACATTATTCACGAGCAAGTATGTTTCAAAAGCATGCCGAGCGCCGGCAGAAGGAACTGTCCTAAATGTAACTAAATGAGGCTGGATCGATTTAACGCCTTGTGTGCACCACAGTAAGTAGGCAAGCTCGGCTAACGACAGCGGTATGTCTGCATATTTACGGACACTTATCCTCTGGGCGATTGCCTGGGTAAGTGAAATATCGGCCGTCCATATTTCAGGGCCAGGTAAATCGATAAATTCTCCGCTGTGGTCAAAAGCAAGCTCTACAGGCGGATGCGGCGCCCCCTGTGCCTGATCGGACGGTGATCCATATTTGTATTTGGTCCTCTCCATAAACTCCTTGCCAATCTCCATCGGTTTAGCCTCCATATCTGAATAATTAACTTATTATACCATACACTACTTATCCTTACTAATCTTCAATACAATTAATCAACCCTATGCGAAGAGCGACTTTTATAGTTTCTCTGAAAATAAACAGCTACAAAACGAATAAAAAATGCCAGTTCTAATGCCTTTTAGAAAGCTATTGACGTTACAAAACAATATGATAA
>Ga0153941_1000351_pt1 | contig 20601 bp, 21 predicted proteins | sample TSNJ025MetaG_FD_104733 | JGI IMG/M metagenome (GOLD analysis project Ga0153941, IMG submission 104733) | Attine ant fungus gardens microbial communities from New Jersey, USA - TSNJ025 MetaG | ecosystem: Host-associated > Fungi > Mycelium > Unclassified | place: USA: New Jersey, Brendan T. Byrne...
CAGGAAACATTTTACCATAATAATTAGTTTACAGACCGTTGAAGCAAAACAGACAGACCGATACTCCGAAATCGACAGTCCGTTTCAAGCGAAATTGGCAGTCCGTTGAGCCGAAATTTGCACAGAAGAAGAGCTTAGTTTTTGGACCTATAGAGGTTCTTACTGGGTTCTGGCACCATTGGAACTGGAAATAGATACTAGACATGCTCATGTTGCAGGAGAGACATTGTATCCTGATGAAAATAGGGATGAATTATTTTCTCCCACCTATTACCGGGATGGAATTGTATATCGCTCAAGTAGACAAGGCGATGGAAGATTTCATTATAATACCTTTATACTTGGAAAGATGGAAGAAATCGAAAAAAACAAATGTTTTAGATTAATTACAGTTTACGACAATGCAGGTATAGCGCATGAGAGCTTAAGCAGCTACATAGAATTTTATATCAAGTAGGTTTCATCTTTTTTATTATATCTGCAAATGGGGAGTTGTTAATAAATATCTGATCATAGAGACAAGTGCAAAGGACAGTTATATGAAGAAATTAATTTTACTTATTCCCCTCACATTATTAATTTTTATCACAATATTACTAATTGATGGTAAAACAAGCATGAACAACAATGAATCTAACCAGGGTTTTGAGCCAGGAAATAATGAAAAGCTAAGTTCGATAACAATTAATGAAAAAGATGAAATTGTTAATGTATATGAAAAAATACAGGCAATTGATTTTTCGATTAAAACTCCAATGGTTGAAATTTCTCCCGAGTTAGATGCGATATATAGAAGCACGTATTTGGAAGCTCTTAAGAATGAAATATTGATTATTGATTGTGATTCTCAGGAGAAGTATTTTCGGGATTTATACAAAATTGGAACAGAATTTGAAGAATTACCTGATTATTATTCGTATTATTATACCGATTTAGATGGAGATGGAACACCGGAATTAGGGATTAAGAGTAATGGCTATACATATATTCTGAAATATGATATAGAGACTGATAAGATGAGTGTTCATTTCAGAGAAGCCACAATGTATATTACGATTTTAGGCGCAGGCCAACTATGGTATCATGATGGAGTACATGCTGGAGTCATAAGGGATCAGTTTATTGTTTTTAATAATGATGAGTGGGATACTATTGTTAAACTTGAAAGAGGAGTAAACTCACCTCCATTTTATTGTATTTCCATTGACGAGTATATTAATATTGTCATAGAGGAAACGGAGTGGAATGAATTAACGTTACCATTTTTTAACGCTACTAAAACCTGTCTTCCTTCACAAAGTTTTGAAGAAGTTTTCGGGAAATAGCCTAGCTTAAATGGTCTGTTGTTAATGTACAGTAGCTGCGTATTAATTGATCTAAATAACCAGGAGGAATAAAATGTATTTAGAAAAGCAACATTGTTATGAACATAGTATAGTTAGTGCAGAAAGTAATGAAATAGTATTTTATACATATCCATGGCAATTGTCTGGTGTAATAAGACCTTATACCACCTTATGGGAATATCACATTCCCACAAGGAAGCTCAAGGAGTGTTTTACTTTTGAGGGAGCTAAGATAGATATATGGATGGATGAAATACCAAATCAATATGTATATACAGGCAGTAAAAGTATAACGTTTACTGTAGATAGAGACATATTGGATAAAGGTGGAAATTTTATAGGAAAAATATCCAAACATGGAGATAAGTTATGGGAATATCGGACAGAGCAGTATAATAGTAGAGTAAGTGTGCCATTTATTGATGTAAGGGGTAATATTTATGTCTTTATGAATAATAAGTGGCTTTACTGCTTTGACACAAATGGTAATATTAAATGGAAATGGACATCAGACTATATAGATTATTGGTCAACAAAGGAACTTAAAGTAATAGTGTCATCCAATGAGATCCTTCATATATATGTATTCGATTTACATGGTTTTTTTGTATTAACACAAGAAGGAAACCAGGTGAAACATATTGAGATGCCAGAAACTAACATGAGCAGAGCAATAAAAATAGTACAAGATAAGATTATTTATTATAATGATGTTGATGATTTAGTAGTATGCTGTAATCAAAAAGGGGAATGTCTTTGGAGTTACAGTACAAAAAAATATGGAAAAGTGAGACATATCTCATTAGATGAATATAATAATATTTATTTTGTAATACCAGATTTGGAAGACATGATATTAGAATACAAAGGGCAAGAAGGTGCTGGATGGCTATTTTCGCTGGACATGAACGGGAAGGAAAGATGGGTGATTGAGTCCTCCTGTGTTTTTTCAGATTACAGTATCCCAATAAATGAAAATGAAATCATTTTGGCGTATGAGAGGAATGCGGAGGGTTACTCCCTATTGGGTAAAAAGATATGGAATTACCAACAGGGAGGTTCAATTATTTGGATTAACGCGTTAGAAGATAATTTTGTTACAATATCTGAAATAAGTGGGCACTTAACAGTTACGCAGCGTTCAAAGGATTTGGATGGAAAGATTTATAAAAAAAGAATTTTAAAAGAGGTTAATGAAGAAAAGGAATCTATGTCTCTTGTTAAATGGAATGACTGGAAAAAAGAATTGACAGAATATATTGGTAGAAACATTGATGTGTGGTTAAAATATCATATAACTGGAAAACTATCAGCAATAAAAATCTACTATGAAGTAGCAGAATGTATTACATTGGAAATATGTATTGATGGAGAATGGTACAAAGTTCAATATGAAAATATAGAATGTAGCGAAAAGGTAACAGAAGAGAATCGGGATGAACATAAAGAATGCCGTTATTTAGATATGCTATGGATTGAATTTTTTGAGGATGGCGGCGAAGGATATGAAGATAGGATGATGAAAGAAGTGAGTAAAGTTTTAACAGATAAGTATCAAGTAGAAGTGTCTTATAAAGAAGGCAGAAAATAATTTTTATATTGTCATGTGAAAGTATAGAACCAAACAACTAATACATGGGAGGTAGTAGTTAAAAAATGATATTTCAGACAATTAAGCAATTAATAGACTTCTATGATCCCAAAATGATAGAAGCCGGAAAAATACGTGATTTTGCAAAAGTACATAAGCTAAATTCAGAATATATCAAGGGAGTGAAAAGCCTTAAGGATGCCGAAAGTGAAATTATTGAATATCTGGAGAATGGGATATCCACAGGAAATTGGCCAAGAGCATATCGCTGGCTTCCAGCCGCAATAACCTGTCCATCGGAAAAATATGTGAATTATTACTTAAAAATGATAAGAATTAATGATTCGAGAGTTCCATTTTGGAAAACACTTGATGCCTTAGCTTATATGCCTAAATCTGTAACTCCACAAATAATAGAAGGATTAAAGGAAGCTATAGAGCTGAATAATCCATCATGGAGCGAAGAAGACTTAAAGAAATCTTTTGAAGTGCTGATGTGGATTGGAGATAAAGAAGAGGTGAAATATATCTCAGATATGTGCAAATTTGAGGTTCCAAGAATTGCTGAAATGTCTGAATACTGGGATAAGTGGTTAAAAGAAGACGAAGATTAGGTTGAGTGATAGACCGGGGAGGGTCTGTATGACCTGAAAGAGAGTACTTATCAGGTATGTCATTTGTGGATTATAAGAGTACAAACTCATTATTGCAGTTTGGGATAGATTTATACGGTAAAATATGATATTATAGTGAAAATTATCATATAAAGGGGAATAATATGATCAAAATTGCTGTATGTGATGATGAAACATTATTTATAGATATCATTGTCAGTGAGTTAAAAAGTATATTGCTTGATAAAGGAATCAGCGAGTATGCAATCCATACTTTTTCTGCTGGTACTGAACTATGTAAACTGGAAAACAGAATATCAGAATATCAAATTATTTTTTTGGACATTAATATGGATCAATTAAATGGTTTACAGACAGCATATTATATAAGAAAATATGACGAAAACGTATTTATTGTCTTTATTACAGCATTTGCTGATTATGCAATGGAAGGTTATAAACTTGATGCCATACGTTTTATTGTTAAAGATATGTTGAAAGAGATGCTTCCGGAATGTATGGATGCTATACTAAAAAGAATGCATATTAGATCCGGCAAGATTATAAAAGACTTCTTAGAGGGAAGCAGAGAGATATTTGTAGACAGGATCTTATATATTGAGAGCAGGAAGCACAAATTATACTACAACATAAGGAAACAAAAGCAAGAACAGTTTAGCCTTTATGGGAAAATGGATGAGTTGGAAGATGAATTAAGAGCATATGATTTTTTAAGGATACATAAAAGTTATTTGGTGAATATGAATTATCTGGAAAGCATCATACCATACAAGGCATGTATGTCTAACGGTGAAGAACTTCCTATACCAAGAGAGAAATTCAAAGTAATAAAAGAACTTTTTTTTGAAAAAAAGGGAGATTTTGTATGATAACCATTATACAGGGGTTAATTATTACATTATTTGAAGCATTTGGCTGTATGATGTTTTTTAATATTTTTTTAAAGGCAAGAGTAATATACAAATGGTCAAACTGGTTCCTGTTCATTTCGCTTGTAATAGGCTTTTTATGTGTTTCCCTTTTAGATGTAGGAAGTTATCTCCTGAAAATTCTGTCAGCAATGTTGACTATTATTGTAATTATGTGGATTTATTATAAAAAGCATATTATTCAGATTGTATTTTTGTCAGTTGGGTTTTACGCACTGGTCTATGCAATTGACTATATCATGGTGGATATCATACAATCTTTGACGGAAGAAAGTGTATGGCTCCATCCCTTCCGCTCAACCCTCCTGGCTTTACTATGTAAGACAGTACTATTGTTTGTAATCTTGTTACTGAGCAGAAAATTAGATAAAACAGGCAGCCTGAACCTGATTACTGATTCAGAATGGATACGCTTCTTGTTCTTTCCGGTACTGACAATTATATCTTTGGTGGGATTCACCACTGTAGGAGAGGACGGCAGTGACAAAATGAATTTTTTTGTATCCTTCGGGTTAGTAACTGCAAACTTTCTTTTGTTTTTAATTATCCGGGATATTGTGCAGAGAGAGAAGAAAATTTTGGATATACGGGTTTCAGAGGAGCGCACGAAAAACCAGATGAATATGTATTTGACTATGGATGATTCCTATAATGAACAGAAAAAGAAAGTTCATGAGTTTAATAATCAGCTTGCATGCATGAGACAGCTTTTAGGTTCAAAGGAATATGAAAAAGCAGCGGAATATGTAAATGGCATATGCAATTCATGGACTGAGGAAATGAACTATATCAACACCAATCATGCTATTATTAATGCAGTGCTTAACCAAAAATTCAAGCTTGCAAAATCAAAAGGGATAGCGATGGTATTATCGCTTAATGACTTGCATGATGTTTTTATCAGTGATGAAGATCTGGTAACCCTGTTGTCAAATTTGCTTGATAATGCTATAGAAGCATGTGAAAAGTTGATTGAGGGCAACAAGATTATCAAATTCAGGTTTATAGTTGAGGGAGAAAAAATTACTATTTCAGCCAGAAACCCTGTAAAAGACAATATATACATATTAGATAACTATCCTGTGACTACCAAAAGGAATATCTTTGAACATGGAATCGGAATGCGTAATATGGAGACGGTTATCAAACGGTATGGAGGAGAATATCAATATAGCTGCAATGAAGGATATTTTACATATACCATGATATTTGAAAGACTTATATTTGAAAGACATATTTTTGAAAGACATTCCCAATAGGATGTTTTTTGCCGATTTATGCTCTTGAATGCCGATTTGTGCTTTTCGTATTACCTAAAAAGAAAATATAGGATAAAATACCCGAAGTTAATATAATATTATACAGGGCACTGAGTAATATATTATCGTCTTACATTTAATAAATAATCATTCTGTTGAAGCGAAAGGAGTACTATGTTTATAAAGGCAACACTGACTCAAACTAATTTTATGCTCAAACAGAAAGAGACATTAGTAGTATTTTATGTTCTGCTTATTCAGGTGCTTGGTAATTTTATTTCTAATGTTCTTACATTTCAAGGCATTGACATAATCCAAATGTACCAGCCAATGAAGCTTCTCCTGCTTAGTTATAACAGGGTTAATTATAATGCTGATGCTACGCTGCTATTCATTCAATTATATCCCATTTTAGTGGTACTCCCGGCAGGCTTCGCTTTATGTAAGGAACAGCAATCTGGACAAGAAGTGTTGATGATTGCGCGTTTGGGACAGCTTACATATAATTTTAGTAAATTAATTGCTGCTTTTTGTGCAACAATGATTGTTTTCACGATGCCATTTATGATTGAGTTGTTGCTTAATTGCATAGCTTTTCCACTTACCGCAACTGGTGATATGACCAATATGGATATTTACGAACCGAACTATATTCAGGCTGTACATAGGTATCTGATGAGCGGATTATACATACAATCAGTATATATTTATACAATTATCGGAACCCTTTTTATGGGTATTGTTTCTGGTATTCTTGCTTCCTTTACGGTGGCTTTTTCTTCAATCGTACGCGTAAAATACCGCATAATACTTTTCCTGCCGGTATTCGTACTCCTTTACGCAACAATTTATCTTCAAAATATACTGCCGAGTTGGATTCCGACAATAAAATGGTATGATTATCTTTTACTCTTCAATGATGAGCCTAAGAGCTATTTGTTTTTGCTTACAGGACTTTTAGCTTTGGTATTCTTTTCTTTTATCACAATCTTATTGAGCAGCAGAAAGGAGCAGCTTCGATGATATACAAAATTGGCTTAGTACTACTTTTTGGTGTTTTAGGAGGAGCTCTGTTAGCCATTTCTTTTGTTAATCCCTACAGTGGAAAGATTTCTCTATCAGAATTTGTTTTGCAGCTCAGTGGTTCGCGTGGTGAATTTGCACTTGGTTTATCTATGTTTGAACTTATTTCCTTAATTACCCGTATGATTCCGATATATCTTTTTGAGATATATTTTGGTACTGCCCTTTATCGACACTTTTGCACAGCAAGTATTTATGTTTTCTCGCGTTATCCTAAGCGAATCCGATGGTATTTACATGAAACCCTATCGGTGGGAGCCATTGCTTGCCTGTTTCAAATTGTGATATTGGCTACTGCAATCTTCTTAACAATAATACGCTTTCAGTTACAGACTGACTGGGTTGGGATAGTTTTGCTGGCATATCACTTTATAATCCATACTGCATGGTTGTATTCTATGACATTATTGGTTAACTTGTTAGCGATATCTATTGGAAGCAGTGCTTCCTTTATGGTGGTTTTTGGTATACAAATAGTTAGTATTACCCTGCTTGGATGTATGGGAACATTTCAAAAATATATGGATACTACTGCTTTTTTCGATATATTACTGATTATTAACCCAATATCTCATTTGATTCTGGGTTGGCATAGCAGTAATTATGAGGCAATTAATCAGAGGCTTAATTCACCCTATTTAATGCTTGACCTTAAACACTCTATTCTGCTAATTATTGCCTTTAGTGTTATAATTACGTTGTTGGGAGCACTCTTTGTAAAAAAACATGATTTAATATTTGCTGATTCAGAAAAGGAGGTATAATAACATGGAAATGATTGCTAATAATATAAGTAAAAAAATTCGCAAAAAAAATATTCTTACAGATATTAATTTTAAATTATGTAGCGGAAATATTTATTGTTTTGTTGGCCGTAATGGTTCTGGGAAAACCATGCTTTTTCGTGCACTTTCTGGCCTGATGTCAGTAGATTCCGGTTTTATTTCCTGGAATAATAAAATACTGAAACAAGATTTTTCCGTTCTTCCCAGTTTGGGTATTGTATTGGAAAATGCATCACTTTATTCGAATTTAACAGGTATGCAAAATCTAACGTATCTGGCTAATTTGACGGGACGAATTGGCATGGAAGAAATTAGAGAGACAATATGCCGCGTTGGCCTGGATCCAGATGATCGGCGACATTATGGTAAATATTCGCTTGGAATGAAGCAGCGCCTTGCTATTGCACAGGCAATAATGGAAAAGCCCGATGTTATTATGCTGGATGAACCCTCCAATGCCTTGGATGAAGATGGTGTTGAAGAAATCAGAAAGCTTATAATAGCTGAAAAAGAGAGAGGTTCATTGATCTTGTTAGCAAGTCATAACCGCGATGATATTCATATTCTGGCAGATCATACTTTTCGCATGGATAGTGGACGTGTTATGCAACAGGAGGACGGCTAATGAAACTACGCTTACTGCATTGTTTACCTATTATTTTCATTCTTGCGGCAGCTGTATTTGGCGGTATTAAACGTCAGAGTTATACAAACATCACAAAAGACAATAAGTATTTAAAATATATTCAAACAGCTGAATTTCCAGAAGAACTGGCAAAGGATTGCTTTAATAAAATGTTGGAATCCCTTTCAAATTCTGATATTATATTACGTGTATCAGTATCTGGAGATATAGAGCATATATTTGGTGCCAGCCGTCAAAAGGTCTGCGTACAGGAGGTATATGCAGGAAGTGATTTAGAGATTGGTGATGAAATCTACTTGACTTCCAGGCACTGGTATTTAAGTTTGAAAAATAATCCGGGTACACTTGAACGAGGATTTATAAATATTATGAATACTGACAATGAGTATCTTGTATTCATTTCACATCAGATTGATACCTTAGATGATGAAATGCCTTCTACATATAAGCTTGTAGATGACCACTTTATTGCACCTGTATTTTGCTATAAAAATCAAATTAATATTATTCTCCCTACTGATGAAATATCAACATATGTTCCATATATAGAAGTAAAAAATAATGAATTTTTTGCAACATCTAAAGCTACTCTGGATGCATGGGATAATATGAAAATCGAACTGTTATCAGCTTATCCAGATTATTAATGTAAACTGAATGGCATTTGACAGCAGTATACAAGGGAATGTCGTCTATGAAAGGAATGTGAGTTAATATGATAGAAGTAAGCAATGTGAGTAAAGTTTACCGAAGAAATATAAAAGACCCAGGACTTAAAGGTGCTGTTAAGAATCTATTCCACTCAGTTTGGGTGGAGCAGGTTGCTGTTGATCATGCTTCCTTTCATATGAGTGAAGGGCAGGCATTGGCATGTATTGGTGAAAACGGTGCAGGAAAGTCTACTTTGATAAAAATGATGATTGGCATCTTAACGCCCACAGAAGGGGAGATAAAGGTAAACGGGAAGAACCCCAGACTCAGCGGACATGATTATCTGCGAAGTATAGGGGTTGTATTTGGTCAAAAATCAAATTTATGGACGGATATTCCTGTTATTGAGAGCTACAATGCAATATGCACATTATATAAACTGGATAAAGCCAATTTTCAGCGAAATCTGGATATGGTGGTAGAGCTGCTGGATTTATCAATGATATTGGCAACACCGGCAAGGAAGCTTTCATTGGGGCAGAGGATGAAGGCTGATATTGGGTTGGTATTTCTTCATAATCCTAAAATATTGTTTTTGGATGAGCCGACTATTGGACTGGATATTAATGTAAAGCATACAATCCGGACTTTTCTTCGGCAGATGAATCAGGAACAGGGAATCAATATCTTTCTTACAAGCCATGATTTGGATGATATTGATGAGATATGTAAGGATGCTATTGTGATTTCAAAGGGTAAAATAATTTATGATGGTACCTTGGATCATTTAAAACACAGTTATGTAAAACAGAAAGTGGTAAAAGTAATCGGGCGTATAAAAAATGATGTCCGGTTGTTGCTGCCGGAAGCCTCTGTTAATACAGAAGGTATGACAACGACCATAAACTACGAAATAGAAAAATATTCTTCCGAACAGATAATTCATGCAATTTCAAGTGCATTTATGATAGAAGATATCACGATTCAGGAACCAGGTATTGACGAGGTTATCTCTAAAATATTTTTAAAGGAGTCTATAATTTATGAGAACTCTATTTAAATTGACAGCAATTTCAATACAACGCAGCCTTTATTATAAGACCAGCCTGATCCTGAATTTATTTACACCTGTGGTAGTCCTGGCGGGACAGTATATGTTCTGGGAAGCCATGTATGCACAACAGACCGGATTATCAATTGGAGGTATCTTAAAGGAAGAACAATTTACTTATATCTTATTGGCATTTGGCGTGAATAATATATTAAGCTGGTCTTCGGAGAATACACTTGCAAGGGAAATTCAAAATGGTACGGTGGTATCAAGATGCATTCGTCCGGTTTCCTTTCTGACACAATCATGCTCCGAAATGATTGGTGCACTAATACCTCAATGTATTGTTAATTTTGGTATAGTAATGGCAGGAATTATATTATTTGGTAATCACTTGACACCACCGGGATTACATGCGGTACTTTACTTTATACCATGCTTTCTATTGGCAGTTTTGCTGCGTATTATGCTGATTCATATATTCAGCCTGCTTTGCTTTTTTACAACAGGGTATTTGGGACTTTCCTGGATTAGAATAGCGTTATTTGAGTTTTTTTCGGGTGCAGTGATTCCCGTACTGATGTTTCCGGATCTGCTTAAGCGGATAACGTATATGACTCCTTTTCCCTATATGCTCCAAATTCCCGTTGGTTTATTATTAGGGCAGGAACTTCCGGTAAGTCTGCCTGTTGTCTACATAATTCAGCTTTCATGGCTTTTAGGGTTTTACCTGCTCCATGTAATTATATATGGAAGTATTCGAAAGAATTTAATCATTGCAGGAGGATGATAATGCTTAAAACTTTTATGAAAATGAAAGAACAGTATATTAAAACTGAGATGGAATACACTGTAAATTTTTGGATGATGCTGATATCTGGAATTGTGACCCGTGTCCTTTATATAGCAATCCCCTTTATTATATATCAAAATATACCTGATATTGCAGGATGGAAAGTGGAAGAAATCAATTTAATCATGTCATATCTCTTTATTGCTGAAGGGCTTTGCAGCATTTTATTTGAAGGGATATGGCAGATTCCGGAGATGGTGTTTCATGGTAAATTCGATTCGATTCTTTCAAGACCAATATCTCCGCTGTTTCAAGTTCTTTCTTATGGTATGGGCCTGCAGGGGATAGGGGTATTTATATTTGGTATTATCTGTATGTTTTTTTATCTGAATACCTTGGGATTACTTGAAATAGGAGGAATCTTGCTGAGTTTGTTTTTTATTATCTGTGGCTGCATTATTCTTATGTCAGTTTATCTATTAAGCAACAGCCTCGTATTTTGGTTCGATGCAGGAGGAAAAACCAGTATCCCATATATGATTAGCAGCATAGGACAGTATGCAAGATATCCAATAAGTATTTACCCGGTATTGATGCAGATTATTTTATTATTTATTATTCCATATGGTTTCATTGGTGTAGTGCCTGTACAGGCATTTCGTGAAGGGAATCTTATTATTTATTGCTTAGGCATTTTAGGAATGAGTATTATTTTCTTATTTTTATCCAGATTTGTATTCTACAAGGGAATTAAAAATTATGAGAGTATGGGGATGTAGCATGAATAATTTTCCTAACGTTAGTTCAATATTGCATAGTTCATTTGTTTCCTTGGATAAAATAATTCAATTTAATGAAGTACTTTTTTGCATATGAGAATATAAAATAGTAAATATTCTAATTTATATAAGATAAATTGAAGCTATCAAATTATATTATTATAGTTGACATTGTAAATGTTCCGATTTATAATATGAATTATATTAAATATAAGGAAGGTGAGAACTATTTATCAGGAGTTGACTATTAAAGAGTATGAAATTATGAAAATTATTTGGAGCGAACAGGGTGTAACATTCAGTGAAATACATGATTATGCGAGTAGTCTTAGGAAAAATCTGTCACGGCAAAGCATAAATGGCTATATCCAAAATTTGAGTAATAAAGGATTTATTCGGTCAGAAGGTGAAGATAGACATAAAATATACTATCCAGCAATCTCAAAAGCTGATTACGATAAATTTCTTTCAAATAACATACTAAATCAATTATTCGATGGTTCAATTAAAAAATTTGTTGCTGCATTATCAGGGGAAGATAAGCTGACAGAACAAACAACAAAGGAACTACGGCAAATACTTAAGAGGAAGGGAGTCGATAATAAGTGAATCTTTTGCTTGCAATGCTGCCAAGTTATTAGGCTGTATGGTTACTATAATTAATCAATAGAGAGGAATGTGGTTATGCTATTCTTTTTAATAATTGTGTTCATTTTAACCTTGACTGGATGCAGTGCATCTAATCCAGACACAGATAATATGGCATCAACAGTTTTTCCAACAACCATGGAAACAGCAGGAACAACAGATACTGCGGAAGATTTTGCGGCTACTATATCGGCTCTTGTTCAGGACACTTCAGAACCAGAATTTCCTGATAATATTTCATATAATATTTACGATAAGAACATTGGATTATATTCATGGGATTTTGATGTCGCCTATCAGATGTGTCAGGATGCGATATTAGATTATTACGCATATCCGGATAACTCTGGTTTTGATAGATATATTGAAAACAATCAACTAAAAGAGTATCTTGAAAAAAGTGCGGAATGGGCATCACATAAAAGATATGTTTCGAAGATCGGTATAGCAAAAGCAGAACTCTGTAATAATGATTCAAATGAATTAAAATGGTATTATTTTCATATATTTATAACGTTTCCTGATGGTGGAGAGTCCGTTGAAATTATTGTCAAAGAGTCCCTTAACGGAGAATCTCTCGTAATATCAGACTGGTTTTTTCCGGGTAATTTAGTGCTTGATGATCAAACACGTAAAAATTCTGGACCAATAAATGATCCTGACATCTGGGAGAATGCTATTTTTGCGGACGAAATGGTAAAAAAAGCACAGGAAATTATAGACCTTCGTGATAACAATGCACAATAGGTATTTGAAGTCTCGTTAAGCAGATAACAGATACTGTGTGTACTCATTAGTATATAAAAGATTGATTACATAAAACCAGTATGGAGTAAATGTTCTTTGACTCAAATCATATGCTTAATTTTTTTGGAGGAGGATGCTATTATGAAAAAAAGAATTTTACTTTTATTTTTACCTATGTTGATAATTTTTATTTTAACTTCCTGCGGCAAAACGATTGAGGAAAATGATTTGGGAGAAGTAATAACCATAATACATGCAGATTATCCGGAGTATGATACCGCTCAGTCTCTTGTAGATGCAGCAGACTTAGTATTTGTTGGTCAAGTGGAAAGCGTTACCAATCAAATGCTTGATGTAAAAACAGAAGCAGGCAAAGATTCAATGACAGGTTTAGCAGTGGCTGATAGTATACCCTATACTATATATGAAATAGAGGTTGTTACGGTTTATAAAGGTAATATCACTGGAACAACAATTTCTCTTAAAAGACCTGGCGGAATTCTTGATGGGAATGAATACATTTTAGAGGATGCAACTGTGGTAACATTGGGAAATACATATCTTTTCACTGCTGCTTCATTTGAAAACTCATATCCAAGCTTTCTTAATTCATCACAATCTTCTTATGATATGAATGACGCCGCTCCATATTCTATTGATGAGAAAGGTATTACACTTTCTCAAATTTTGGAAATATTTGAATAGAATGAGCTCATGAGCAGAAGCAAGCCAAAAAAAGTGAATTAATTTATCTTTTTTTGCCTTATTATTGTCCTTATAAAATAGTAAATATATAGACTTACTAAAAATAATCATTATATTGATAAAAAGTTATATGTTAATTGACATTGTAAATGCAATGGTTTATAATGATACCATAGACACAGGCGAGTTTCCGAACCTGCTCAAATATTGAAGAGAGGTGATTCCGATGAACAGGTAATGTATGAATTAATCGAAGTTGAATTAAGGGATGTAAAAGGACTATTCAAATTAAGCAATAAAATATAGTTACTGTTAAGTTTCGTCCCTATTCTATAAAAAATGAGGTTATATATGGATAAAAAAATTATGATTTTGATTTTGTCGATTTTTATGTTATTATTTTTCGGCTGTGGTGCTAGTGATAGTGCTGAAGATTGGAGTTTACCTGTAAAAGGTCTTAATTGGGGGATGACTGTCACAGAGGCATGCACTGCTTTGGAACTGGAAAATATTGATCAATATATATACGAGCAGATAACTAGGATTGAAGTTCCTGCATGTATCGGCATCTTTGATGTGGATATGGATGTTACTCTCTTATTTAATGAGTTTGGACTTTTCAAGATAGAAGGAGTTTTTCCGGAAGAACATACAGATATGGTCAAAAACGAACTTATTGATATGCATGGAGAACCCTATTATGGAAATATCTATTCCTCGAACAAACTAAAATGGGAATCAGAATTAGTGGGAGCGTTGGAGGATAAGGATATCATAGTAGAGCAAATGAAGAATTGGATTGAAGATGATAATAATTTTGCTGCTGTAGAGAGGGTTATATATCAAATGCCTCTTGTATCAATTGAGCTTATTGAAAAGGGGCAGAGAGCTGGAACATTAATAATTGATGGAAATTATCAACTATTGGTTAACCGAATGAGAGAAGACTTGTAACTATCTAATTAAAAAGGAGTTAAGGAACCGTACAGTTTATCACTTTAACAAGAAGGAGTTGATTTTACATCAAACTTAGTTATGTGGTACACGCTTAGAATCTAATGTAGAGGTATTTACACAGGTATTTCATTGCACGGATCACGGTGCCACTTGAATTGTTAGGGTAAGATAGTAGCTTCAACCGGTCTCTTGATTCAAATCATTAGACCGGTTGTCTTATACAGAAAGAAGGAAGGGATGTTGACAATGAGAATCTCTGCTTTAAAAGCCCTCTTCCTATTATGGATTATTCTATTTTTGATGACCGGATGTTCAGGAAGGGAGCGTACTGAGGAAGAGGATATGTCTTTCATTACTGCTTCTGACGAGAAAGCAGTAATGGCATCATGGAAAGATACAGGTACCGAATTACAAGCAGGAAGCATAGTAATGGGGGGTACCTTATATTTTATGGATGCAAAGTGGGATGAAGACAGGCAAAGGATTACGAATGTGTCCATCTATAGAAATAAGGAAGGAGCTAATGAGGCAGAGAAAATCACAGACCTGGGAGACGCGGAACCAATCATTTACTTTGTTGACGAGATGGAAGCCGTGTACTGCCTTTATGCAGGGCAGATTGGAGAGATATCAGATTATTTTTTCAGGAAAATATCCGTTGACGGTGAAGTCATCTATGATAACCTTATCCAATCCCGGGGAGTAGAAGCCGCTGTTTCGCGACTGGGAGATATTTCTATTGGTGTGGCTGACAGGGAAGGGAATGTGTGTCTGTGCAATGTCTTCGGTGATTTTTATTTATTTGATGCAATGGGACAGCTTATTTTTACAGGCGATATGTGGAATGAAGATCCTAATGATAAATCCGGCAGCAGAACCAGGAGCGGACTGGTGAATGCAGGAGAAGAAGGTATCTTCATTTATCTTATAGAAGACAGAAAAGTATCGCTGCGTAAGGTAAATATGCTGGATGGAAAACTGGAAGAGGTAAGGGAAATACAAATAGATGACGGGAGCGGTGCTTCACTTGAGATTTTTAACGGTTATGATATGGGGGTACTTATTTCAGACAGTGAAGCCTTATGGAATTATAATGTTTCCGAACAGATACTTAAGAAGTTATTTGGCTGGGGAGACAGTACAGTAAATCTCAAGAATTATATGATAGATGCAATTGGAGTTCTGCAGGATGAATCCATGTATATCTTAGTGCATCGGTCTCCGGAAGACAGGGCATTGGTATACATTGACTACCAGGAAGGAACAGATCTTCAGGAAAAGCAGACGGTTACTCTGGCTATGATTGAAAGTAATCAGATCACTAACTCAGAATTGGAAGAACTTGCAGGTGCTTTTAATCGGATAGATACGGAATACGAAGTGAAATTTATTCATTATGCTTCTGCATTTGAACTGTACACAGTTCTTCTGAAAGGAGAAGGACCGGATATTTTTGATTTTGGGATAGGAGGGGTAGACATCAATGTCCTTGCAAGCAACGGAGTGCTGGAAAACCTTTCGCCGTATTTTATGGACAGTGACCTCGTACAGGAAGACGATTTACTGCCGGCTATCAGGAATGCCGGAATCATTAACGGGGATTTCGTATGTGTGCTTCCAACCTTCTCGGTAAATGGTCTTTTGGTAGAAAAGGGTACAACAGATAAGGGAGGGTGGACATCAGAGGAGTATATTGTGCTGGGTGAAAAATATCCGGATGCTGCGATGTCTGATCATGGTAATCCTTTATACTATCTTACCGGTGTACTACGAGTCGCTATTCTGGCAGATATGGAGAGCTATGTCAATTGGGATAAAAAGGAATGTTATCTTGATAGTGACAGGTTTGTCTCTCTATTAAACAGAATTAAAGATCTGAACGTACCAAAGACATCTGTAGCTGCTGACTTACTGTCAGCGAACTCAGGGGTTTTGCTGTCAGACCTCCTTATGGAGCAATTTCGTAAAAGGGAAATCTTAACGTATCCTATTGGCGGTGGTTCAATTGATGCTTTTCATTATAGCAAATCCGAAGGTGGTTATGGTGGGGATTTCGCGGAAGTGGCAGGATATCCTAATCAGAGCGGTAAACCATATTATTTATTAGAGTGTGCGACTCCTTTGGGGATAAATACTGCTTCTAAAAACAAAGAAGGCGCATGGGCTTTCCTGGAGTACCTCCTTGCAGAACAGTATCAATCTCAATTGGTAGGATTTCCTGTACGCCAAGACTCATTCGACAGACATATGGCTTTAGAAGAGAGGTACAACGGCTATTTAATAATTGATCTGTCTGAGGAGGAAAGGGATTTTATCAGGTATATGGTAGATAATGCTTACTGGCCTGATGCTTCATATACAAAGGAGTTTATGTATATCATTAACGAAGAAACCGAAGCTGTCTGGGTGGGTGATAAGCCGGCAGAGGAAGGAGCTAAAATTATACAAAACCGTATTGCATTATTTTTAAGTGAGCAATCCAGGTAAAGTATAATTTCTGGCATATTAAAAGGTTTAATAGACCATAAGGAGTATTAAAAATGAGCCAATGCCTCAAAGGAAATAAAATAATGCTAATTTTCGTTTTATTGATTTTGTTAATTTCAATGTCAGCTTGTAATTCTTTATCAATAGAATCTGAAGATGTGGCAGAAATACCTGAACAAGAAACAGAAACAGCGGATACACAGAAGGATATGGATATTTCTGAACCGGAGGAAATTTATGTACAGCCTGAAATGAGTGGTGAAATCAGTGTAAATGTATATGAATACTCAGAATGGTTGGAAACAGCAGTCCTGATGTTTGTTGAAAAATATCCGGATATGAAGGTGAATATCCATAGCTTTTATAATGGAACCGATGTGCTGGTAACGGAGGGCGGAGGTGTGAGTTCTATGAGCTCACGGCCTGCCGGACAGACAAGGGAAGACTATATAGCACAGTTAAATACCCAGTTACTCTCAGGTAAAGCGGATGATATTGTGATTACCTCCACTGGGCTTCCTCTTGGAAGATATGTGAAGATGGGCATCTTTGCAGACATATCCTTCTATCTGGAATCAGCAGAAGAAATCAATGAGATGGATTATTTCATGAACATCTTTGATGCATACAGGACGAAATCAGGGGCTCTGTACCAGCTTCCCATTTCAGCAACTGCGATTCCTTTGGTTTGTTTTGATAAAGAACTGATGGATAATACGGGAATTGGTCCTGCTGAGGATGCAGTTTTAATAACATGGAGAGAGGCTCTGGATATAGGTAAGGAAATGTATGATGCCTCTACGTTGATGAATACATTTATGGAGGATGCAAGAGCAATTGTGGGAAATCTGTTCACAAAAGCTGCAGTTGCTTCGATTGATTATGATACTGGAAAGGTAGAAATCGACCAGGAAAGAATGCTGCAGTTACTGTCTGTTTTTGAAGAACTTGAAGACTATCAGACACTGCCAGAAGGTTTTGATTTATTTCAAGATAAATATAATAAACCTTACGGAATTAACTATCAACCGGATACGGAAGCAGCCATGCATGCACTTAATGGTTATGAGGTTCCCCTGCAATGGAAGTATGACGATGGGGAGGTCTATCTCTCTCCTTATTATGCTTTGGATTTTGGAATTACCAACCAGTCGAAGAATAAAGAACTGGCATGGGAGTTTTTAAGGTATTTAATTTCAGAAGAGGTACAAACATTACCTTCCTGTCCCCATGCAGGTGTAAGTAAGAAAGGATTGCAGGCACGGGTGGAAGGAAGAGTAATCACAGGTGGAGGTTCGGCTGAGTATGCACAGAAGGTGGTTGCTATGGTAGATGGATGGGTATCCCAGATTACTGCTTATAGGGCAGAAGACACGGATTTGATCCAGATATCTGAAGGCACACTAGAGGAGTTTATAGATGGTAGCCTGACTACAGAGGAAACCATAGATAAGTTAATCAACCGTTTGGAGCAATACATGAACGAATGAGGCGGAATATATGAGCAACAGCATGAACGATATGAAACAATTTGAATTTATGCATATTTGAAAGGAATCAGCATGCCAAATGTATCCAGAAAAAGACATCATCGCCAATATGCCAAAGCGTTTCCTGTATTTGCTTTATCAATAAGCTTATTTGGTTTTTCAATTTTTTACCTCATACCATTTGCCATTTCTTTGGTATATGCCTTTGTGGAAAATCCTGTTCAGATGAATTTTGTGGGATTTCGGAATTTTATAGAATTATTTCAAAATAAGTTTTTTATTCTGGGATTTAAGAATACCTTTATCTTTATGGCATTTGCAATACCTCTCAGTATGATTTCCTCTCTCCTCTTGGCATTGGCATTAAAGCGCTTGGGGCGGATGGGTAACCTGTTTTCTGTCATCTTTTTGATTCCCCTGGTGTTGCCATCAGCGACTACTGTGCAGTTTTGGATGGGAATTTTTGCAGACAAAGGGGTGCTGAACGGCTTTCTGCACCGATTTGGGTTAGAGGGACCGTCCTGGCTGGCTGGCAGTTATACCATGGGGGTTATGATTTTTATTTATATCTGGAAGAATTTAGGGTATAATACCGTATTATTTTTAGCAGGGCTCCATACCATTCCGGAGGTTTACTATAGCTGCGCTTCTATTTTTGGAGCCAGTCGCTGGCAGCGATTTAGCCATGTGACTTTGGTTTACCTGACACCAACCTTTTTCCTGGTATTTATCATGTCCTTTGTCAATTCATTTAAGATATTCCGGGAGGTATATCTTATGCAAGGTGAGTTTCCCCATGAAAGTGTTTATCTGTTACAGTATTTTGTAAATAATACCCTGCTTTCCCTGAATTATCACAGATTGGTGAGTGCTGTATATGTGTTGACTTTGGTGATTGTACTTGTGGTAGTGATTGCGTTTAAATTTGAAGACCGTTTTTCGGAAAATCTGAGTGACTGATGGGAGGAAAAGGATGAAGCGAAAAAGACTATTGTTATTTCTTATCGTAATGTGTTTCTCCCTGTTATGGATAGGGCCGTTGGTATTGACTGTTATAAATTCATTTGCTCCGATTACGAAAGGAGAATCAGATACAATATCCATTAATGAAATAAGGGATAAGGACGAAGAAGGGTTTACGGAGATTTCATTTCTGCTTGAGGCGTATTCTTTAGAACAGTACGAAGAGATATTAATAAAAACACCGGTATATCTTAATATGTTCTGGAATTCGGTGATTATCACGGTATCGGTTGTGGCAGGCAGTGTTATTGTATCCACACTGGGTGCTTATGGCTTTACTATGTTGCGATTTAGAGGAAAGGAACTCTTATTTTTAGTTTATATTGTAGTCATGCTCCTGCCTTTGCAGGTGACCCTCATGCCTAATTATTTAATAGCAGGCTTTTTGGGGATAGAGAATAGTTATCTGGCTATTATACTGCCGGCTGTATTTAACCCTTTTGGAGTATTTCTGTTGCGTCAGCAGATGAAGGTGCTGCCGGAGGAATGTATGGAAGCTGCAAAGATTGATGGCGCAGGACATCCTCAAATTTTCTTCTATATTACACTTCCCATGGTAAAATCCGGAATAGCGGCACTGGTGATGCTTCTGGTGATTGAGTATTGGAATCTGATTGACCAGGCTATCATTTTTATTAAAAGAATAGAGCAATATCCCATGTCTGTATTTCTGGCACGGATTAACAAGGAGGCATCGGGCATATCTTATGCTGCTGCCACATTTTATATCATCCCTGTTCTGGCATTGCTGTGTTATGGACATGAATATCTGAAAGAAGGTATCGGTCTTATGAATGTAAAAGGAAGGTGAGGGAATGTGAGAATTTTTATAAAAAATCGCATGGAACGAAGGACAATGGTATTTCTGGCATTTATGATAGTATTCTTCGGGATGACAGGGTATCTGACTTATTATTCCAGGGTGGTCTATTTAGGAAATCTGCCTGCGGTGACAGTGATAATGCCTGAACGTACCGGAGATTTGAAGAATGGACG
>Ga0153941_1000352_pt1 | contig 20556 bp, 26 predicted proteins | sample TSNJ025MetaG_FD_104733 | JGI IMG/M metagenome (GOLD analysis project Ga0153941, IMG submission 104733) | Attine ant fungus gardens microbial communities from New Jersey, USA - TSNJ025 MetaG | ecosystem: Host-associated > Fungi > Mycelium > Unclassified | place: USA: New Jersey, Brendan T. Byrne...
ATTCAACACATTTTGGTCTTGTTCCATACAAGCATTGTGTGATGAGATTCAGTGTCAGGAAGGAGTAAGGACATAGTGAGACTCCAATAAGTGAGAGGCAACTTGTCATATACCAGAAAATTCGGTATAAATTAATATTTTTTTATTCATTTTCTTTATTATTATTATTTATCTCCTATAGGAGTATCATGTTTCAGACTAGGAGTATTATGTTTCAGACTGGCTCCCTCCTTCTCCAGTTGGTGTATATACAGGGTAGATACATGGTAACAACCTAGTTCATAGATTAAAGTCCTAAAGTCTTAAACCACCTTCTCCCATATTCCTGTAGTACTCTCTGCTATATAACTCCTTACTCCTGAAATTATCTCTCCCTTGGATGACATTCTACTACTCCAAAATAAGTAACCATACACATAACAGGAGATTGAGGCATAGTGCATGAGCTGAGGCCAAGGTCATTCTACTCCTGTGTTATCATTGCATTCCCTCTAGACCAGCTGTAAAACCACAGGACCAGAGAGCAACATATATTAATTCATCTCATAGTGTATTCTACCTCTGACTCCACTCATTGCATCATTTTCCAGAACCCGGAGTGTATACTCATAGTATATTCATAGTAATTCACAGTATATTATAGTCTTCCCATGCTGCTATCCCTGTAATGACTTAGCCTGAGATGACTTAATCACTCTCCAAGTCTAAGTTAACAAGAAGAACTCAATAGAGTTTCTATTTGATTCTATACACTACTTATACAACTACTACTATATGGTCTGTGCACTACTTTCCCACACTTATCATGTAACATAAGTCCAAATAAGAAAAGAAAAGAAAAGAAAAATAAAGTAAAATAAAATAATAACTTAGCTATTTTTGCCAAGTCATGACACTACCCCCCTCTCAAGATTTCTTATTCTAAGAATTTTTATAACTCATAGTAGGGATCATAGATATTCCCCATTTCATTATCCTCTTCATTCTACTTTTTAAGTCCAGATTCTTCTTGACCAATTTCTTTTTCTTCTTCCTTGATTATTTCCATTATTTTTTGTCCTCTAATTGGTTTTTCCTTCCAGTGTCTCTAATTCCTTTCTAACCTCACCCAGTACTCTTTATCATACCTTTTATCTGTCCATCTATATAACTTTCTTACTATAAATCTTCCTAGTAATTTTCCTCTTCTAAATATTTCTTTTTTTTTTTATCTCTAGATATTCTTTATGTCTTGTTGATACTCTTTTTCAAACTCTTCAACTACTTCTTTTGCATTTCCTAGATTCTCTATCCCTTCCCAAGTATCTGACTCTGCTGTAAATCCTTTCTACTATACTAAATATTTGTCTTTTTCTCTAATCTACTACTTATTTAGTATTCTCTCAACCTCCTATTCTTCTTCTTCTTCAATTATAATTGGAGCTGGTTACTTCTTCTTTTGCCCTTCCATCTGCTTTATGTATCTATGTATTCTGCTAATGTTTACTACTAGATGTATCCTTACTGTACTAAGTAACTCCAATTCAACTGTATTTGTCGATACAATCTTCTTTATTTTATAGAGGTCTACAAACCTTTTTGTCAACTTCTCTGTTCTTCTTCTAACTATTTAGTATTTCAAGTTCTTAGTGCTGAGCATTACTAAGTCCCTTACTTTATATTTATTGACTTCTCCTTTTTTTCTATCTATATACTTCTTTATTTCCTCCTGTACCTTTCCCAGTACTGCTTTTGCTTCTTCTTGTACCTCTTTTATTTTAATCATAAACTTCTCTGCTCTCTTATATTTTCCTTTTCTCCTTACTTCAAATCCCATTCTAGGATCTTGTTTATAGTTTACCTTAAAGGGCAATATCTTAGTACTTAAATATGCTTTATTGTTATAGGCAAACTCAGCCATCCCCAACCAATCTGGCCACTGCTCTTGCCTGTAGTCTATGAACATCCTCAAATACTGTTCAAGTTCTTGGTTGATTCTTTCCATTTGTCCATCTGTCTGAGGATGGAATACTATTGATATCTTGTTCTCAATCCCCAATATTTTATTCAACTCCTTTATCAATCCTGCTATAAATTAGGGTCCTTTATCTGAAATAATACTTTCAGATAACCTATGTAGTTTCTATATGTTGTTTCTAAACAGCCTAGTTAGCTCTTCTGCTAATATTTTCTCCATAGTAAGAATAAAATGAGCCATCTTTGTTAACTTATCCACTACTACTAAGATTAAGTCATATCCTTGTGCCAATGGTAGCTTTGTAATAAAGTCTGCTAATATATAACTCCAGGGCTTTTCTGGTATCAAGTTGGGTATTAATTTGTCTGCTGGTTGTTCTGTGTGGTTTTTATTTCTTTGGCAGGAATTATACCTTTCTATATATTGCTTCATCTCCTTTGTTACTTTTAGCTACTAAAAGTTTCTTGTGACTAATTTTACTATTTTCTATTGTTCCCTATATCTTCCTACTGATGTATTGTGATGCAACCTAATAATCTCTGCTCTTAATTTCTTGTTCTTAGGTATATACACCTTTCCCTCCTTGTATATTATGCTGTCAATTTCTCTCTATTCTTTATCTCTTAGTATCTTTACTTCTGTTTACTTTATCTCTTCCACTACATTAACTACTTTGTTATCTCTTACTCTTGACTACTTTACTTTCTCTAGTGAATCCACACTCTCTATGATCACCTCCACTTCTTTTGTTCTCTTTACCTCTAATTATTCTAGCTTAACTAGCATTTCATCCTCATTATCTCTTTTTACTCCAACCTCCCAATCTAGCCTTCTGCTCAAGCTATCTGCTTTCTCTATCTTACTCTCTGGAATATGTTTGAGCATAAAGTCAAATCTAAATAAATATAGAGCCTATCTTGCTTGCCTTTTATTTAACTTCTGCACCTTTATGAAATACTTAAGATTTTTATGGTCTGTCCAAATCTCAAATTTTGTAGTCATTCCTTCCAGAAAGTACCTCCATGCTTTCAAGTATCTAACTACTGCTAACATTTTCTTGTCATGTATCTTATAGTTTCTTTCTGTATTACTTAGAGATTTTGAAATGAAAACAACTGGTCTCTATATCCTATTAGAGCACTTTACTAATAATACTTCTCCAGTAGCATAATTTGAAGTGTCTACTTCTATTCTGAACTCCTTGTCTAAGTCTAGAGCTGCTAGTACTGGTCTGGTTATAAAGATCCTTTTAAGTTCATCAAATACCTGCTGTTGCTCTCTTTCCCATTGTTACTTTATATCCTTTCTAGTCAGTATATTCATTAGTCTTGCTACCTGAGAAAAATCTTTGATAAACCTTCTATAGTAGTTTGTAAGGTCCAAAAATTTTCTGACATCTTTTATGTTCTTTGGCTCTGGCTAACTTAGTACTCTATTCACTTTTTCCTTTTCTATTTCTATTCCATTGGGTCCTATAACAACCCCCAGGAATCCAATCTTCATCACTTTCCATATATACTTCTCTGGTTTGACATATTAGTTATTTTCTTCTAGCCTTTTCAACACCTCTTCTATTATCTCATTGTATTCTTCCTCTGTTTTTGTTCTTACCAATATATTATCCACAAAGGCTGCTACCTTTTCTTCATTGATCATATCTCTTAGGATTTTGTTCATTATTGCCTAGAATATAGCTGGTGAATTTGTCATCCCAAAAAATATAACCATTGGTTTAAAGGATCCTACATATATTGTAAATTCTCTCTTTTACTTATCTTTTTTTTTTATCCTCACATTGTTAAACCTCTACCCCAAGTCCATTTTTGTGAATACTCTTTTACTCCCATATTATCTATTAAATCCATAATCAATAGCAGCAGGTAGTTGTTTTTCACTGTTTGATCATTTAGACTATGGTAGTCCATTATTATTCTTTTACTCCTATTTTTCTTGTTTACAAAGAATACTGGCAACATCTGAGGGGATTTTAATAGTCTAATATACTTCTTTCTTAGTTGGTCATTTATGAAGTTCTGAACTTCTTCCCTTTCATCTTTGGATAAAGAATAAATTCTTTCCTTTTGTGGTTTAAATGTCTCCTTGAGATCTATAGTATAATCCTAAATTTTCCTTATTGGTATTCTTTCTGATTCTACCTTTCCAGACACTTTTCTCTATTTTAGAAAATTTTCTTGGGACCATCTCTTTGATCTTTCTATAGTCTGTATTACAAACTTTATTCAGACCATAACTCTGGAAATACTTGACTGATTTCAACAATCTAAATAGCCACCAAAAGCCCTTAAGAAGACCTTTCAAATGGTACCTATCATAAATGGCCACTTACTGATTTGTGATTACTTGATTTGATAATCAAAGTGTTCAAAAAAACAAAGTTAGACAAGCAGCAAAAGATGTTGTTAAGTCTGAGGTTTATCCTTAGACATACAGTTCTTAAATACATAATTGTAGTGGTCTATGTACCAGAACAGCCTACCACATGATCACTACCTATTGTTCTACATATAGAAGTACTATTGTTCTTGAAATAGAGATAACCTAACCATCTTAGGGCAGTCCTTTGTTCTATTCAAGGACAGATGATAATCTATGAGTAAAGATCAATATTATGTGCAAATATTGAGGACCTTGTATTTCTATGGGATCTTATCACCTCAGGATCTATTTATAGCCAAAAGAAGTGCATTGAAGAGAGATTCACAATGGTTATTGAAGCAAACAATTATGTTAAGCAGTTCCTGAGATATCAGTGACTTAGTATCTAGTGACTTGGTGATCACTGACTGATCTGCTGATAACTCGGTGAATACTGATTGCTTTGAGATGTTTCTGGTACCATTTGAAAGGTCTTTTTAAGGGCTTTTGGTGGTCATTTAGATCATTGAAATCAGTCAAGTATTCCTGGAGTTATGGTCCAAATGAAGTTTGTGACAGTAGAGACTAGAAATCTAGAGACTGCTTGTTCATAATACAAATACTCCTAGAACCTACAGTTACTGACCTCTAAGCTACTACCACTAACTCTCAGCACCTGGCTGAAGGAGCCTAGCATAGCATAAAAACCCAACATCTTGCTACCCAATTACTAGAGTATGCCCAGAGGTTTGAATTTGTTTTTGCCAAGAATAGCTTTAATGTTCTCCTAGAACATCACTATTGGGACTATGCTATTGAGCTAATAACAGAATCTGAGCCCAAACTGTCAAAAGTATACCCTTTGTCCCCAGTAGAGCAAACTGAGTTAGATATATTTCTGGAGAAGAACTTATATACTAGTCATATCTATTTCTCTAAGTCACCTATGGCTGTACTAGTTTTCTTCATTAAAGAGAAGAAACCAATACCCACTCTCTCTTATCTCCTAGCTTATCTCCCAGCTCTACAGAGCCAAGTATTTCACTAAACTAAATATCCACTAGGGATTCAACAATGTGTGCATCAAACCCAGAGATGAGTAGAAGACTGCTTTTTGGATAAACCACAGACTCTTTAAGCCTCTAGTAATGTTCTTTGGGATGACTAACAGTCCAGTTACCTTTTAGACCATGATAAACAACATCTTCCAAGATTTAATTGCAAAAGGAATCATGATTGTGTACTTGGACTGTAAAAACTTAGACTGTGATATCTTAGGAACTACTTCTAGTCTGAGTTGACAAGGAGAACTCAATAGAGTTTCTATTGGATTACTGTATACTACTTATATACATTCTGTATTTACTTCTATTTATAAAGTCCTACACATCTCTTTTGAGTCATTCCCTCTTGTATGTCCACTGATCATTTAATCAAATAAAAAAGAAATATAAATAATAACTTAGCTGTTTTGACTGTATCATGACACTATTCCCCTCTCAAGATTCCTTGTCCTAAGGATTTTTATAGGTCATAGTAGAGGTTACGTATGTCCCCTATATTATTATTATCTTCTTCTGTCTACTCCTTAATATTATAAGATAGTTCCAAGAAAAAAAACTATTTTCTGTATATTTCTTAACCTAATAGATAATATCCAGGAGTATAACACAAGAGGGATATAAATAGCATAAGAAAGCTTATATAAGATATATATAGTTATTAATAAGGGTCATGTGATTGTAGAAGATAAGCACACAGACCAACAAATATTTGTATAAATAGTTATACAATTTAATAGAGATCTTTCTAAACAACTATCTTGGTTGAGCCTAAGTCTTCACAGCCTCGTACTAATATAAGAACTTGATACCTATCATTGACCTTACATCTCACAGCCTTAACATCTCTATTTCTACTTACTCTCTCATTGTTCTTGCTAATAAGCACAGCACTTGAAAGCTTTTTGAAAAGTAAGTCCTAGTTATAAAGAGAACTTCACTATCAGTTAAGAATAGTGGGTAAATGGCTAGAACAAAACTTGTGTCCCTGCCTAAGACCTGACCTCTATATTAAGTAGGCTCATATTTAGTCTTTTGTTATCAGCTCTGTGTTACTGGTCTATTGTGTTGTATAGAGGATAGGAGATTAGAACTTTAGGAGAGAAGTACAAAGCAATTAGAGGGAACAGCAGCTAGGAAGAGACCCCAATGCAATAGATATTGATGGAGAGAGAGAAGAGAACAGAATATGCTATATCTGTGGAAAGTGGGACCATATGGCCAAAAACTGTTAGTAAAGAAAAGAAAGAGTAGTAGAAACACCATAAGAGTCAACAAAAGACAATGGAGAACAATGAGCTTCTAGCTGGTTTTTTCAAATATGTACAGTATATTGCATCCAGAAAAGCTAGGAAATAAAATTTCATGTCAAAGTAACACTAAAGGAGTAAAAGATATATGGCATATACTCTGGCTACTAAGAGAAGTATAGATAACAGTGGGGTTGGAAAAGCTAGAGAATTATGAAGGGGTAGCAGTAAAAGCACTACTGGATAGTGGAGCAATAGATCTATTTATAGACACAAAGTTTGCAAAAGAAAAGGGATTTAAGCTAGAAAGACTAAAAAAATCCTCTGCTAATATGAAATGTAAATGGAACTGTAAATGTGGGAGGGGTAATTACTCATCAGATAGAGTACAATATGTTCTTTAAGAGGTATGTTGAGAGGGTATGAATGGATATGTGTAATTAAGAAAAGACAAAGGTAATATTGGAGATGCTATGGCTAGCTGTTCATAACCTAGAGATCGACTGGGAGAAAGGAGAGGTAAAAATAACGTGGTGTCTACCAATATGTAGAAGCAAGAAGCAAAAAACACAGGAGAAAAGACAGGTAAGAAAAACAGAAGAAGGAAAAACAATAGAGAAATTAGTACTGAGAAGGTTCTGGAAGTAGAAAAAGGTATTTGAAAAGGAAGAGTCAGAAAGAATGCTTACTAGAAAGCCATGGGACTATTGTTACCGATAGACAGTGAATGTCCTTAGTGATCATCCTAGGTGGATGTTTAAGAAGAACTCAATAGAGTTCTTTATTAGATTGGACTACTACTTATACTACTTTACAGTGGCTGTGCTACTATTAGCTCATGATCACATGTCCTTCCAGAATGTTCTATGATCACCTGACCTTATTATGTGATCTGATTACCTAAGTTTCTATACTGTTTATATCTTAACTCCATTGTATAATTTGAGGTTTTAGATCAAGTGTTCAACTACACAGGAAACTATTTCCATTTTGGGACTCTCATAACAACCATATGATAGAATTAAAGGAGGGATTTGTGCCAAGAAAGGAGAAAGTGTATTCACTGTCATGAGAAAAAAGAAAGGAGGTATAGACATTTATGGAGAATCAACTGTAAAAGGGATATATTTAACTGTCAAAATCACTATAGACCTCACTAGTTCATTTTGTAGCAAAGAAGAATGAAAAGAGAAGAATGGTATAAGACTATTGTCATATAAATCAGTGGACAGTAAAGAATAGATATCTCTTACCCCTAATTGCAGATATCCTGGATAAAGTAAAAAAGAAAAAGGTATTTACAAAACTTGACTTTAGATGGGGATATAATAATATGAGGATCAAGGAAGGAAATGAATGGAAGATAGTGTTCACAATGTATATTGGAGCATATAAACTAATAGTTATATATTTTGGACTGATAAATTCCCCAGCCACCTTTCAAACTATGATAAATGATCTATTCTGAGATATAATCAATCAAGAAAATACAACGATATTCATTGATAATATAATAGTGGCTACAGATACCAAAGAAGGGCATAATGAGCTAGTAAAGGAGGTATTGAAAAGATTGGAAGAAAACAACCTATTTGTCAAACCAGAAAAGTATTGGTAGAAAGTAAAAGAAAATTTCTAGGCATGGTGATTAGTCCCCAGGAAGTTGAAATACAAAAAGAAAAGGTAGATAAAGTACTAAGTTGGCCAGCACCAAAAAATATAAAAGAAGTGCAAAAGTTTCTGGGACTTGCCAACTACTATAGGCAGTTTATCAAAGACTTTGCTAGGATTATAGCTCTATTGCACCAATTGGTTAGAAAGGAAGAAAAGTGGAAATGGGAAAAAAAACAAGTAGAAGCATTCAAAAGGTTGAAGAAGGTATTTACAACTGAGCTAGTCCTGGCTATTCTGGACTTAGATAAGGAAATGAGAGTAAAGACCAACACTTCAGATTATACAATAGAAAAAGTACTGTTAGTCAAATATGAAAATGAAAAATGAAGACTAGTTGCCTTTATTTCCAAATCATTGAATATGATAGAGCACAACTATGAAATTCATGACAAGAAAATGTTAGCAGTAATTTGATGCTTAGAGGTATGGAAACATTACTTGGAGGGAGCAAAAATAAAGTTTGAAATCTAGATGGACCATAAAAACCTCCAGTACTTTATGACTAGCCAAAAGCTAAATCAGAGACAAGCTAGATAGACATTGTACCTATCACAATTTGACTTTACTCTAAAGCATGTTCCAGGCAAAAGTATAGGAAAGGCAAATGGATTAAGTTAGAGACCAGATTGGCAGAAAGGAGTAGAGAACAATAATGAAAACCAAACATTGATAAAGCTAGGGTAAATAAAACAAACAGAGACATTGGTAAAAGAAAATAATCTAAGGGAAAAGATCAAGAAAGTGCAAGAGAAAGATAAAAAAATAGTAAAAGTGGTAGAGGAACTAAAGAAGGCAGGAATGAAAATGCTAAGAGATAAGGAATGAACAGTAAAAGAGGGGTTAATCATAAAGAAAAGATAAGTATATGTTCTAGAAGAAGAGCTAAGAGAAGAGGTGATATGTTTGCATTATGATATGCTAGTGGGAAGACATAAGAGAAAATGGAAGACAATAGAGTTGATGACAAGAAACTATTGGTGGCTAGGAGTAACAAAAGAAGTAGGAAGATATATAGAGAGATATAATGTTTGTCAACAATACAAAAACAGAAGTAAAGCACCAGCAGAAAAACTGATACCTAATGTAATTCTGGAGAAACCATGGAGTTATATTTCTGCAGACTTCATTACCAAGCTACCTTTAGCACAAGGCTACAATATGATCTTAGTAGGTTGTGATCAGTTCAGTAAAATAGCTTATTTTATAGCAACTATAGAAAAAACATTGGCAAAGGGACTTGCTAGACTATTTAGAGATCATGTCTAAAAGTTGCATAGACTTCTAGAAAACATCATATTAGACAAAGGAGTATAGTTTGTAGCAGGGATGATGAAAGAACTGAATAAGTTATTGGAAATCCAGATGAAGCTGTTAACAGTCTATCATCCTCAAACAGATGGATAGATGAAGAGGGTGAATTAGGAACTAGAACAGTACCTGAGAGTCTTTATTAATCATAGACAAAAGTAGTGGCTAGAATGACTGGGGACTACTAAATTCACATATAACAACAAGATTCATTCAGCAATAAAAATCTCTCCATTTAAAGCAAACTACAGTTAGTGTTAATGCTGAGTTGTGAAGACTTAAGGTTTACCTAAGATAGATGTTCAGGAAGAACTCAATAAAGTTCTTTATTAGATTATGCTGCTACTTATACAAAGGTCTGTTGGTCTGTATATCTATCTCCCACAATCACATGATCCTGACTAATAACTGTACATATCTTACATAAGTCTTCCCATGCTATTTATATCCCTCTGGCATTGTAGTCCTAGATATTATTTACTAAGTTGAAGAACACATAGAAAATAGTTTCTTTTCTAGGAACCATCTTATAATAGTCAGAACCCAAGAATAGGATTTGAAAAGAGAAGAAAGGGAAAGTTTGTAGAAAAAATAAAGAAAATCCAGGAAGAGACAAAGAGATATACAGATAGAAAGTGAGAGAAAGTAAAGAAATACAAAATCAGAGACTTAGTACTATTAAGTACAAAGGATCTTAAATGGCAGATAGTGGGAAGGAGATTAGAGAAGTTAACAGAATGGTTTGTGGAACCTTACAGGATCAAGAGAATTATCTTGACCAATGCTATAGAATTAGAACTACCTAGTTCTGTTAAGATATATCCTGTAGTTAACATAAGTTGAGTACAGTTGTACAGGCCTCAGGTAGAAGAACAGAGAAAAACCCTACCAAAACTGGTTGTTATTAAAGGAGAAGAGAAATTTGAGATAGAAAAAATACAATACTAAATAAAAGAATAGTCAAGAGAAAGAAAAAGTTTCTGGTATGATAGAGGAGGTATATAATGGAAGAAAATACTTGGAAAAGTAGAGAAAACTTAAAAAATGCAAGGAAGTTAGTTGAAGAGTTTGAGAGGGAGTATAGAGAAGAGGCTAAAGAAATACAGTGACAGAAAAAAAAAAAGGATGAAAAGGTATTCTCAAGAGAACTACCAGAGAGGTTTATAGCTAAAATACTGTGGAGATGGTCAAACAAGAAATACAAGAGACAAAGGAAGAAAAGATGGAAAGAGAACTAGAGACAATAGAAAAATTCCCTAGGACAAGGAAACTTGAAGGAAAACTATTTCCTGCATATTTCTCAATCTAGTAAATAACATCCAGAAGTATGATAAAAGAGGGATATAAATAGCATAGGAAAGCTTATATAAGATATATGTAGTTATTAGTAAGAATCATATGATTGCAGAAGATAAGCACACAGACCAATAAATATTTGTATAAGTAGTTGTACAATCTAATAGAGAACTCTATCAAGTTCTTCCTAAATAACCACTTTGGTTGAGTCTAAGTCTTCATAACCTCACACTAACACTTGAGCCCCAAACCTTCTTGCCCAATTTCTTCTTTCTTCTCTTTTATTGTTTCTATTGTTCTTTATTCTCTTGCTTTTTCTCCTTTCCATTATTGTTATGAGAGCCCCAAACAGGAAAAGGTTTCCCACACATTTGAACACTTAATCCAAAACCTCAAAGCATACAGTGGAGTAAGGATATAAATAGTATAGGGACTTAGCAAGTCAAATCATGTGACAAGGTCAGGTGATTATAGAACATTCTGGAAAGAACATGTGATTGCAGGACTCTAGGGTACAGCCACTGTAATAGTAGTATAAGTAGAGCTACAATCCAATGAAGAACTCCATCAAGTTCTTCTTGAACATCCCTCTAGGGTGATCACTAAGGACATTCACTGTCTATCGATAACATAAGAACTCAATACCCAATGGTGATCTTGCATCTCATGGCCTCACCACTGCTTACTCTCTTACCTTTTTCACTAGGGGGCACAGCGCTCACAAGCATTTTGGATAGCAGGCCCTAGCTGTAAAGAGGACTTCTCAGTCAGTTAGGGACTGAGGGAGGAGACTTGGTACTAAGTCTAGGTACCTTGTTCAAGTCCTGACCTTGCAATTGGATGTTGTTTGTTACTTTCTTCCTTGTATAAACTCTATGCTGCACTCTATTGTAAGTGGTATACACAGGAGATTAGCGGTCATTCTTTAGAAAGCTGCTTAGTTTAGGGGTCCTCTTTTTAGAGGCAATTGTATACCAAATTTGACTAGGGCAGTAGTCAGTAAGGCAATAGAAGTCCAGACAGGTGAAGATTTGGTGCTCTGTTGGACATAAAAGCTTGACTAGTAATACTGGATCCAGAGTCATCAGAATACAAATTATCGACCCCATCACCATCACCATCACCACCACCACTCTATAACATGTCTTGACAACAGCAATAGAGGGAAACCTCCTTAGCATCTACCTCTCGTCAAACCAGAGAGAAGCAACTCCTTGCCATGATCGCAACCCTGTAGCAGCAGGTTAACACCATGCTCCTTCAACAGCAAGGAAGCAGAGTAGAGGTCGCAAGGCCTCAAGTCTTTAGTGGGAAGATGGAGGAGGTGAGTGCATTTGTAAACATAGCTCGACTATATATCAGAATGAAAATAACAGAAGAGGTGGCGGCAACCCAGGTGGCATGGGTATTATCATACATACAAGGAGGAATAGCAGAGATATGGAAGAACAACCTGTTGGATGAGTTGGCGAAGGGGGAGTCAGAAGTAGAATTGGCAGAGCAGCTCTTTGCTAAAATAAGAAACAACTTTGGGGAGATATCAGAAGAGGAGAGAAAGATAGAGCAACTGAGAACAATTGAACAAGGAGGAAGAACCTATGATGAATATGTGCAGGAATTCAAAAAGGTTGCCAGAGGAAGTGGCTATGAGGGAAGACCTTTCATTGAAGAATTTAAACAAGAACTAAACAGGGCCATCAGGAGGAAGTTAGCTGAAGCAGAGGAACTGCCAACTACCATTGGAGAGTGGCAAGAAAGGGTGGTGAGACTAGACAGAAACCAGAGATAGAGTAGGGCAGAGGAGAGAGTATTGGGGAGGAATGCAGTGTGCCCAGGGGGAAATGCGCAGCCAAGAGGGAGAGGATCATATGGGGGAAGAGAGGAACAAATAACATGGAGAATGGAAGGAGGATACAGAGGAGGAGGAGGAGGAAATATACTTAATAGAGGAGGAGATCAAATGGGTCCAAGGAGAGACCCAAATACAATGGATATAGATAGAGGAAATGAAGGAGACAGGACATGCTATGTGTGTGGAAAGTGGGGCCACATGGCCAGGAACTGCTAGAAAAGGCATAAGGAAAGGATAGTAGAAATGCCGTAGGAGTTGGCAAAAGAAAATGGAGGACAGTGAGCTCTCGACTGGCCTTCAACAATATATACAGTGTATTGCACCCAGAAAAATTGGGCAATAAATTAAATTACATTAATACAACTGAGAGAGTAAGAGATATACAGTGTACACTATAGCCATTAAGAGAGGTCTGGTTGAAAGTGGGGTTAGAAAAGTTGGAAAATCATGAAGGGATAGCAGTAAAGGTACTATTGGATAGTGGGGTGACAGGTCTGTTCATGAACGCGACCTTTGCAAAGAAAAAGGGATTTAAAATGGAAAAGTTAAAAAAACCCCTCTTAGTCCAGAATGTGGATAGAACAATAAATGTGGGAGGAGCTATAGCGCACCAGGTTGAGTGCAATATGTTCTTCAAAGGACATATAGAAAGGACAAGGATAGACATGTGTAGCTTGGAAAAAATGGAGCTGATACTGGATATGCCGTGGCTAGCAGCCCATAATCCAGAAATAGACTGGGAGAAAGGGGAAGTAAAAATGACACGTTGTCCACCAATATGTAGGAGAAGAAAACAAGAAAGGGGGGAAGAGGAAGCAAGAAAGATGAAAAAGGATGAGGACAAAGAAACATTAAGAAGACTGGTGCCCAGACAATTTTGGAAGTGGAGAAAAGTATTCAAAAAGAGAGAGTCGGAGAGGATGCCAGTATAGAAAACCTGGGATCATGCTATAGAATTAAAGGAGGGGTTTACACCAAAGAAAGGGAAGGTATACTTATTATCAAAAGAAAAAAGAGAGGAGGTACAGATATTTGTGGAAGACCAGTTGAGGAAAGGATATATCCAACTCTCCAAATCACCTCAAATGTCACCAGTACACTTTGTGGCGAAAAAGAATGGTATACGGAGGATGGTACAAGATTATCGGTACATAAACTAGTAGACAATAAAAAATAGGTACCCTTTACCCCTCATTGCAGACATATTAGATGGAGTAGGAAAGAGGAAGGTATTTACGAAGTTGGACTTAAGATGGGGATATAATAATGTCAGAATCAAGGAAAGGAATGAATGGAAGATAGCATTCATGACATATATTAGAGCGTATAAGCCCACAGTCATGTATTTTGGGTTAACAAACTCCCCTGCTACCTTCCAAGCAATGATAAACAACCTGTTCAGGGACCTCATAAACCAAGGGGACATGGTGACCTTCATCAACGACATTTTAGTGGCCACAGATATAGAGGAGGGTTATGACGAACTAGTAGAGGAAGTGCTAAGGAGATTGGAGAAGAATGATCTGTTTGTGAAGCTGGAGAAATGCAAATGGAAAGTGAGAGAGGTAGAGTTCCTGGGAGTAGTGACCGGTCCAAAGAAAGTGGAGATGCAGAAGGAGAAGGTAGAAGGAGTCCTGAGCTGGCCAGCACCTAGAAACATCAAGAAAGTACAAAAGTTCCTAGGCCTCGCCAATTACTACAGGAGATTCATAAAGAACTTTGCTAGGATAGCAGCACTGCTACACATGCTAGTCAGAAAGGAGCAAAAGTAGAAGTAGGAGAAGGAGCAGGAAGAGATGTTCAAGAAACTTAAGGCAGTATTCACCACAGAACCTATTCTGGCCATCCCAGATATCGATAGGGAAATAAGAGTAGAAGTAGATGCCTCAGACTATGCAGCAGAGGGAGTGCTGTTGATAAAGTACGAAGATGGAAAGTAGAGGCCAGTAGCCTTCATCTCTAAATCATTAAATGCTATGGAGCGAAACTACAAAATTCATGATAAGGAGATGCTGGCAGTTATAAGATACCTAGAAGCATGGAGGCATTACTTGGAAGGAGCAAAACTCAAATTTGAAATCTAGACAGACCATAAGAACCTCCAGTATTCTATGACAAGTCAAAAATTAAACTATAGACAAGCAAGATAGACCCTATACCTATCGTGATTTAATTTTATATTAAAGTACATTCCAGGAAAGAGTATGGGAAAGGCGGATGGATTAAGCAGAAGACCAGACTGGCAGGAGGGAGTAGAAAGAGATAACAAAGACCAGAAACTGATAAAGCCGGAGTGGATTAGGGGGGCAGAAATGATGATACAGGAGGAAAACCTAAGAGAAAGAATCAAAAGAGCACAGGAAGGGGATGAGAAGATAGTAAAAGCAATGGAAGAGTTAAAAAGGGCAGGGATAAAGGTACTGAAAGATGAAGAGTAGGAAGTAGAGAACAGAATAGTATTAAAGGAAGAAAGAATATACATACCAGAAGGGGACCTCAGAAGGGAGATAATCCAACTACACCACAACACTCCAATAGGAGGATATGGGAGAAGATGGAAGATAGTAGAGTTGGTGGCCAGGAATTACTGGTGGCCAAGAGTAACGAAAGAAGTAGGGAGATATGTAGATAAATGTGATACGTGCCAGAGATACAAAAACTGGAGCGAGGCACCAGTAGGAAAGCTGATGCCCAATGCAATCCCAGAAAAACCATGGAGTCATATATTGGCAGATTTTATTACCAAACTGCCATTGGCCCAAGGATACGATGCCATTCTAGTAGTATGTGACTGTTTTAGCAAAATGGCACACTTCATAGCAACAACAGAAAGGATATCAGCAAAGGGACTCACAAAGCTGTTCCAAGATCATGTATGGAAGTTATATGGGCTCTCAGAAAGTGTTATATCAGATAGAGGAGTACAATTTGTAGCAGGAATGATGAGGGAATTAAATAACTTGCTGGGAATCCAGATGAAACTCTCGATGGCTTATCACCCTCAAATGGATGGCCAAATAGAGAGGATAAATCAGGAGTTAGAACAGTACCTGAGGGTCTTTATTGATCATAGACAAGAGCAGTGGCCAGATTGGTTAGGAATGGTGGAATTTGCATACAATAACAAAATTCATGCAGCAACAAAAACCTTGCTGTTCAAGATAAACTATGGCCAAGATCCAAGGATGGAATTCAAGAGAAGAAAGAAAGAAAAGTACAAAACAGTGGGAAAATTCATAGAAAAGATGAAGAAAATCCAGGAGGAAGCAAAAGCAGTGTTAGGGAAAGCATAGGAGGAGATGAAGAAATTTGCAAACAGAAGGAGAAGAGAGGAAAAAGAATACAGTATAGGGGACTTAGTACTGCTAAGTACAAAGGACTTGAAATGGCAGATGAAAGAAAGAAGATTGGAGAAACTGACCAAACTGTCACAGTTGTACTATGGACCAGTAGTCACATACTGTATGGTTTACTACTATACCAAAAGAGCGACATTAGCAAGGCTACTTGCTAATGAGGGTCCAGCTATTTATGTAGTTCTTTGAACAGGTATTTTGTTATACCTCCATATCACTATTTAGTAATCACTTTTTTGTAACACTAGCTTGTCTTCTATTCAACTTCTGTACTTTCATAAAATATTCAAGATTCTTGTGATCTGTCCAAATCTCAAACTTTATCATAGTTCTTTCTAGAAAGTGTCTCTATGCCTCCAAACACCTGACTATGGCTAATATCTCTTTATTATGTATCTTATAGTTCTTTTCAGTGTCATTTAGAGATTTTGAGATAAAAGCCACTAGTCTTCACAAGTTATCTAAGCACTTTATTGAAAGCATTCCTCTAGTTACATAATTTGAGACATCTGCTTCTACTCTAAATATTTTGTTTAAATCTGGGGCTACCAATACTGGTCTTGTTATGAAGATCTTTTTGAGCTTGTCAAATTCTTATTGTTGTTTGCTTTCCCATTTCTACTTTACATTTTTTCTTGTTAGTCCATTTATTAGTCTTGCTACTCAAGTAAAGTTCTTAATAAATCTCCTGTAGTAATTTGCAAGACCTAAAAATTTCCTAACATCTTTTATATTCTTTGGTTCTAGCCAACTTAGTGTTATAAGAGCCCCAAACAGAAAAAGGTTTCCCACACATTTGAACATTTAATCCAAAACCCCAAAGCATACAATGGAGTAAGGATATAAATAGGGTGGGGGCTCAGTAAGTCAAATCACGTAACAAGGTCAGGTGATCATAGAACATTCTGGAAAGAACATGTGATTGTGGGACTCTAGGGTACAGCCACTGTAGTAGTAGTATAAGTAGGGCTGCAATCCAACAAAGAACTCTATCGAGTTCTTCTTGAACATCCATCTAGGGTAATCACTAAGGACATTCACTGTCCATTGATAACACTTAGTACTTTATCTACTTTCTTCTTCTCTATCTCTATTCCATTGGGTCCTATGATGACTCCCAGAAATCCAATCTTTCTTACTTTCTATACACACTTTTTTTGCTTTATATATAGGTTGTTCTCTTTCAGCCTCCTTAGTACTTTTTCTACAATTTCATTATATCCTTTCTTGGTTTCAGTCTCTACCAACATATTGTCTACAAATGTAGCCACCTTGCCCTTGTTTACCAGGTCTCTCAGGATTTTATTTATCATTGCCTGAAATATGGCCAGCAAATTTGTTATTCTGAAAAACATTACAGTTGGTTCAAATAACCCTATATATATTGTAAACACTCCCTTCCACTCATTTTCTTCCTCAATCCTTACATTGTTAAAGCCCTACTGCAGATCTATCTTTGTAAATACTTTTTTACTTCCTATGTTATCAATCAAGTCTGTTATCAATAGTAATAGGTAGTTATTCTTTATGGTTTGTTTATTTAGACTACAGTAGTCTATAACTATCCTTTTGCTTCTATTCTTTTTGCACACAAAGAACACTGGTGACATTTGGAGGGATTTTGATAGTTTGATATACCCCTTTCTTAATTGATTATTTACAAAATTCTAGACTTCTTCTTTTTCATTTTTGAACAAAAGATGAATCCTTCCTTTTTGCAGTTTAAACATCTTTTTGAGATCTATGACATGATACTAGATCTTTTTTGTTGGCATTCTCTCTGATTCTATCTTTCCAAATATCTTTTTCTACTTCAGGAATTTCTGTGGTACTATTTCTTCAATTTTCCTATGATCTGCTTTAATTTCTTTCTTTTTTCCCCAATTTTCCTTATTGTTTACTGCCTATCTCACAATTTTCTCTTTCTCTAGGGTAGCTACCCTTTTCTCTTTCCTTGCTTCTTTCTTCTCTTTTAGCTTTGTATTTCTTCTGCATAATAGTAGGTATCTCTTCATTTTAACCTTCTCTATTTCTCAGTTGATTTCTGGGTTATGGGCCTATAGTCATAGTATGCCCAATATAACATTTGTTTTTCCTAAGTTGCACATATCCATCTGTATTTTTTCTACGTAATTCTTGTAGTACATATTTACTTTTACTTGGTACATTATTGCTCCTATACTATTATTTGTACTATCTATATTTCTTACTACAACTGGTCTTTCCAATTTCTATAGTCTAAATCTATATTTAGTTGCCATCTTTCTATCCATAAACATTCCTATTATATCACTATCCAAGAGTGCCTTTATAGTTATTTCTTCATGTGCATTTATCTTTTTTACTCCAATATTCAGCCATACCTTTCTCAATATTTTAAATATCCTTCTCAAGTTTCTCTATCCACCCTTTTCTCTTGTTATGTCTTTTGGAATCTCTGTCTATGCACTGCTTTACTATACTTTTTCCTCTGTAAGGTGCACTGCTTTCTTCCAGTTCCACTACTCTCTTTTTCTTCCTATCTTACATTCTAGATATAAGATCCTTTTTTTTTTCTATTTTGACACTGTTATCAATAGGCAGTGAATGCTCTTAGTGATCATCCTAGGTAGATGTTCAAGAAGAACTCAATAGAATTCTTCATTAGATTGGACTACTACTTATACTATTTTACAGTGGCTATACTACTACTAGTCCATGGTCATATGATCTTCCAGAATGTTCTATGGTCATCTGATCTTGTCACATGATTTGATTACCTAAGCTTCTATACTATTTATTCCTTAACCCCTTTGTTTGACTTGAGATTTTGGATGAAGTGTTTGAATGTGTGGGAAACTGTTTCCTTTTTGGGGCTCTCATAACAGACATCTTTCTCACAATTGCATCCTTCCTTCCATATTCTATACATTGTATCCTTGTTATCTCTCCTTTTCTTGTTTTTTCTTCTCTTTAGTCCTATGCTTCTTGATATAAGCCATACCACATATTCTTTACTTGTCTTTCAAGGAAAAATTCTTGTCCTTGATTTTCATGAGTTTGTACTTTCTTGTCTTTGCATTCTCCACAATCTATATATATTGCTACAGTCTTTTCTATAATCCATCTCCTTTTAAGTAGAAGTACACCTTCTGGAGGTATACTCCACTCATCACAGTATTTCTGTACTCTTTTCCATGTGGGATGTATCAGCCTCCTCTCTTGCTACATCTTTTGTGGTCTGGCCACATGTGCCGCTACTTTCTCTCTTCTCCTCCTCCTTTCAACTTTAATATTTGGACACTCCTACTTGTAGTGCCCTATTCTCTAGTATCTAAAATATCTTACTTCCTCTACTGTTTTTTATCTTCTCACTTCTACTTCCTCCTTCATTTCACATTACATTATCCTACTCACTATTATCTCAAATTTATTTTGGGAAATTGGTTTCCCCTTTACCTTCTTTTTCTTATTCCTGTAATTATAGACTAGATGCCCAAACCTCTTACAATATTGACATATCCTCTTTCTTTTTTCTTTTAGTTCTACTCTTAGTTTAGTAAAGGCATACTTCTAGTTAAGTAGGTCACTCATAAGAGAATCATATCAGGACTGAGACATTGTATTGATACCTCAATGGTATAGAGTGAATAGTTAATTTTACTAGCTATACTATGTCTGCTAGAGTACAAGATCTTTACCCAGCCAGAGTCCTACTGCCCTACTAACTACTGTTTTAATAATATAGTTATACTATCACCCCAAGAAGAGAATTTCTAACCTAAATATCTTTTTAAAAATGCAGTATTACTCCTCTATATATACAGCCCACAATGGAACTTCAGTACAAGGTTTATAGAACAAAAGGAGTACAAGTAGACTAATAAGTACCTGTTATCAATAGGCAGTGAATGCCCTTAGTAATCACCCTAGATAGATGTTCAAGAAGAACTCGATAGAGTTCTTTGTTGGATTGGACTTCTACTTATACTACTTTTACAGTGGCTGTACTCTTAGTCATATCCTTCCAGAATGTTCTGTGATCACCTGACCTTGTCACATGACCCTAGTTCCCACACTATTTATATCTTCAACCCTATTGTATATCTTGAGGTTTTGGATTAAGTGTTTAAATACTTGGGAAACTTTTCTCCTTTTGGGGCTTTTATAACAGTACTGCTCAATTATAAGGTCAGATCTTAGACACAATACCTGAGCTTGGTACTATACTTCTACTGATAGTCCCTAACTAACTATTAAGTTCCCTTAAGCCTAGAGCCTGGCTATATTGTAGTGGTCCTAGGTTGGTACTGAGAAAGATAAGATGTTGTGAGAACCTTGAGTAGGAAAAGATTTCCACAACATTCGAACATCCAACCTAAAAACCTCCAAGCACACAATAAAGTAGAAAGGCATAATAAGGGGATTAATAAGCTAAGTCACGTGA
>Ga0153941_1000354_pt1 | contig 20533 bp, 37 predicted proteins | sample TSNJ025MetaG_FD_104733 | JGI IMG/M metagenome (GOLD analysis project Ga0153941, IMG submission 104733) | Attine ant fungus gardens microbial communities from New Jersey, USA - TSNJ025 MetaG | ecosystem: Host-associated > Fungi > Mycelium > Unclassified | place: USA: New Jersey, Brendan T. Byrne...
GCGACAACATTCAAATGGACATTTCGCTTATTACTCCGATCGCTATCGAAGAAGGTCTGCGTTTCGCTATTCGCGAAGGCGGCCGTACTGTTGGCGCCGGCGTCGTAACGGCTGTCGTTGAATAATCAATCAAATAATACCTGGCAAGGGCGGCTGGTTGCCGCCTTTTGCTAGGCTATTGACCGGCGATGACGTGGAAGGTGGCTCGCGCGCGCGGGGAAATTTCCACCGAGAATGTCCGTTCAGTGAAACTGGGCGATAAGGAGGAATAATTTAATGGCTAAACAACAAAAAATCAGAATCCGCCTCAAGGCGTATGATCACAAGGCGCTTGATCAAAGTGCGGTTAAAATTGTAGAGACCGCAAAACGTACTGGTGCTATGGTTTCTGGCCCTATTCCGCTTCCTACGGAGAAAAATATCTTTACGATTTTGCGTTCACCCCATGTCAATAAAGACTCCCGCGAGCAATTTGAAATGCGAACCCACAAGCGTCTTGTTGATATCCTCGAGCCGACTCCCAAGACGGTAGATGCTCTCATGCGTCTCGACTTGCCGGCTGGTGTGGACATTGAAATCAAGCTGTAGGAGGAGGTGCAATAATGGTTAAAGGAATTTTAGGAAAAAAACTGGGTATGACCCAAATCTTCACGACAGAGGGTAGAGTTATTCCGGTTACAGTTATCGAAGCCGGACCCAACGTCGTAGTACAGAACAAAACCGTTGAAAATGATGGCTATAATGCAGTACAGCTGGGGTTTGGCGCTGTCAAGGAAAAGAAGGTTACCAAACCGCTAATGGGTCACTTTGCTAAGGCTAACGTCAAACCGGTAAAGTTCATCCGTGAGCTGCGCTTGCCTGGAGCCTCTGAATATACAATAGGTCAAGTTTTGAGCGCTGATGTATTCAGCGAAGGAGAGCTTATTGATGTAACTGGTACTGCTAAAGGCAAAGGATTTGCCGGGGCTATTAAGCGCCATAACTTTGCGCGCGGACCTATGGCTCACGGTTCTAAATCCCATCGTGAACCTGGTACGATCGGTTCAAGGATGAGTGGCGGCGGCGGTAAAGTGTTCAAAGGCAAAAAACTTCCGGGACGTATGGGCGGACAGAAAGTAACTGTTCAGCGCCTGCAAGTTGTTCGCGTTGATGTTCCCCGCAACCTCTTGCTCGTTAAAGGGGCTGTCCCCGGACCTAAAGGCAGTTTTGTAATTGTTAAAAATACAGTAAAACCTATTAAGTAATCGCAACTTGCGGCTTTGCGCTCTGACGCGCAAAGAGCAGGTTGCGAGCATCGAAAGGAGGATGTGCGATATGCCGAAAGTAGCAGTATATGATATGACCGGTGCCAAAACCGGTGAATTGGAACTCAATGATAGCGTATTTGGCGTAGAAATAAATGAAGCCCTTGTTCATCAGGCCGTTGTTATGCAACTGGCAAGCCAACGTCAGGGCACTCACGCAACTAAGACCAGAGCGATGGTTCGCGGTGGTGGCAGAAAGCCCTGGAAACAAAAAGGTACCGGCCGGGCACGGGCCGGCACCATCCGTTCCCCATTATGGGTAGGTGGCGGTGTTGCCTTCGGGCCTCATCCGCGCAGTTACAAGTTTAGTATGCCCCGTAAGGCTCGCCGGCTGGCAATCAAGTCAGCATTAAGCGCGAAAGTTAATGATGGCGGCTTACTGGTTGTTGAAGACATCAGCTTTGCTGAACCGAAGACAAAAGAAGCTGTTAAATTTCTTGGTAACTTTGAGGCCGGCGGTGACAAAGCTCTGATTATCACTGCCGCTCAAAATGACAATGTCGTAAAATCATCCCGTAACATTCCTGGTGTTAAAACCATTAATTCGACGGGACTTAACGTATACGACCTGCTGCATTATGATAAAGTGCTGATAACTAAAGACGCAGTCGCTAAGATTGAGGAGGTGTTGGCATAATGTCAAACCTGCGCGACGTACTCATTAAACCGTACATTACAGAGAAAACAACTCGTATGATGGCCGACAACAAGTATACTTTTATTGTGTCGCTTACCGCCAATAAAATTGAAGTTCGTCAAGCCGTTGAACAAATCTTCAAAGTTAAAGTTCTTGATGTCAATACCATTCGAGTATTAGGCAAGAAAAAACGCATGGGCCGTAACGTTGGCAAGCGTCCGGACTTTAAAAAAGCCATTGTGAAACTGGCTCCTGGCGAGCGCATTGAATTTTTTGAAGGTGTATAACCACAATTTCCTAAAAAGGAGGGGCACACATGCCAGTTAAAAGTTTTAAACCATACGCTCCTGGCAGAAGGTTCATGACGGTAGCCGATTTTTCGGATATCACGACAGACCGTCCCGAGCGTTCTTTAACCGAGCGTTTGCAAAAGCACGCCGGTCGTAACCAACAAGGCCGGTTGACTGTCAGGCATCAAGGCGGCGGCCACAAGCGCCTGTACCGTGTTCTTGACTTTAAACGTACAAAAGACGGTATTCCTGCCAAAATTGCTACTATTGAATACGATCCCAACCGCTCAGCACGGATTGCTCTCTTGCATTATGCTGACGGTGAAAAACGGTATATCCTTGCTCCTAACGGTCTTAAAGTGGGCGATACTATTATGAGTGGACCAGATGCCGACATCAAAACCGGTAATGCCCTGCCGTTTAAGAATATACCGGTAGGAACGCAAGTTCATAACATTGAATTGAAAATTGGCAAAGGCGGCCAAATGGTTCGTTCAGCCGGTACGTCTGCCCAGCTTATGGCCAAAGAAGGCAACAACGCGCTGCTCAGGCTGCCTTCCGGTGAATTAAGAAAAGTTCATATTAACTGCCGGGCTACAATTGGTCAGGTAGGTAATCTTGAGCATGAGAATATTACCATCGGTAAGGCCGGCCGTTCACGGTGGCTTGGTATCCGTCCTGCTAATCGCGGTGTCTCAATGAACCCGATCGATCATCCGCATGGCGGTGGTGAAGGCCGTTCGCCTATCGGCCGTAAGCATCCGGTTACTCCGTGGGGCAAATGCGCTATGGGAGCAAAAACCCGTAGACGTAAGAATTCTGATAAGCTGATTGTCAAGAAACGAAAGTAAATTAAAATAGCGAAGTGCGATGTTCAAAGAGCGCTTTTACTTTAGAATTTGCCTATCGCAAATTCTAACGAGATCGGACAATCGCATTACGAACCGTCGAAAGGAGGCTATTTAGGTGTCAAGATCAATTAAAAAGGGGCCTTATGTGCTACCAAGCTTACTTAAGAAGATTGATGCGCTTAATGCCAAAAATGATAAAAAAGTTATCAAAACCTGGTCGCGGAGCTCAACGATTATGCCCGATTTTGTTGGACATACGCTGGCTGTACATGACGGACGCAAACATGTGCCGGTATACATTACCGAAGACATGGTCGGTCACAAGCTTGGCGAATTTGCTCCGACCCGGACTTACAGAGGCCACAGTGGCTCTGAGCGGTCAACCGGTGTAAGATAACATATTCTTAGCAAAAATCCGGAGAGTATAGCCGGAAGGGGGTTAAATGATGGAAGCTAAAGCAATTGCCAGACATATTCGCATTGCTCCCCGTAAAATCCGCATTGTTATTGATTTAATTCGCGGAAAAAACGTGGGCGAGGCTTTTGCAATTTTGAAATACACTCCGAAAGTTGGAGCTGAAGTTCTGGAAAAGGTGCTCAAATCAGCGATCGCTAATGCGGAACACAACTATGATCTGAACATTGATAATCTCTATGTATCGCAAGCATTTGTTGACCAGGGCCCAACCTTGAAACGTATTCACCCACGGTCGCGTGGTCAGGCGTTTAAAATTTTAAAGCGTACCAGCCACGTAACGCTGGCTGTTAAGGAAAGGTAAGCTAACGACGAAGGAGGGAATTTTAGTGGGTCAAAAAGTTAATCCGCATGGTCTTCGTCTAGGCATCGTAAAAACCTGGGATGCAAAATGGTATGCCGACAAAGATTATGCTAAAAATTTGCATGAAGATATCAAAATGCGTGATATGCTAAAAGAAAAACTTTATACTTCGAGTGTGTCGCAAATCATTATTGAGCGTGCGGCTAATCGGGTAAAAGTTACTATTCACACCGCTAAGCCTGGTATGGTAATTGGTCGCGGCGGTAGTGGAATCGAAAATATTAAGAAATGGCTAAAAGCGCTTACCGGCAAAAATGTTGAAGTCAACATTGCTGAAATTAAGCAAGCCGAACTTGACGCAACCTTAGTTGCTGAAAACATTGCCGCCCAGCTCGAAAAGCGTATCGCTTTCCGTCGGGCCATGAAACAATCGGTAACCCGTACTATGCGTATGGGCGCCAAAGGTATTAAAGTGATGGTTGGCGGTCGTTTAGGCGGCGCTGAGATTGCTCGTACTGAAAGCTATCGAGAAGGCAGTATTCCGCTTCATACTTTGCGTGCTGATATTGACTATGGCACTGCCGAAGCACACACTACCTATGGCCGGATTGGCGTAAAAGTGTGGATTTATAAAGGCGAAATCTTGCCGGAAGCTAAGAAGACCATTGTCGCCGCCGCCGTCGAAGGGGGCGAAAAATAATGCTTATTCCTAAAAGAGTAAAACATCGCAAGCAATTCCGCGGTCGGATGAAAGGTAAAGCCACGAAAGGCAATACCGTTTCTCATGGCGAGTTTGGGCTTGTAGCACTCGAGCCGGCATGGATTACCAACCGTCAAATTGAGGCAGCCCGTATTGCCATGACCCGTTATATTAAACGGGGGGGGAAAGTTTGGATTAAAATATTTCCGGATAAGCCAATAACGGCTAAACCAGCCGAGACTCGTATGGGTAGCGGTAAAGGCTCGCCGGAATACTGGGTTGCTGTTGTAAAACCTGGTCGTGTTATGTTCGAAATGGACGGCGTTCCTGAAGAAGCAGCACGTGAAGCTATGCGTCTTGCCGCTCACAAACTGCCAATCAGAACTAAGTTTGTTACGCGGGAGGATACCGCAAACCTGGACATGGACGCACCAGGGGTCAATGCTAAAGCGGGTGGTGAAGTAAATGAAGGCTAAAGATATCCGCGATATGAGCGCCGCCGAACTTGAACAGAATTTTACGAAGCTGAAGGAGGAACTGTTTAACCTGCGGTTCCAACATGCTACCGGCCAATTGGATAACCCTATGCGGATTCCTGCCGTCAAGAAAACAATTGCCCGTATCAAAACCGTTCAGCGTCAACGTGAACTTAAGGCTCAGTAAGCCTGGACACAATGTTTAGAGTACGAAGGGAGGCAATGCAAAAGTGACGGTTGAAAGAAACGAGCGAAAAGTCCGAATCGGTAAAGTAGTAAGCGATAAAATGGATAAAACAGTCGTCGTAGCGGTTGAACGTCTGGTACGGCACTCGCTGTATCATAAATCTGTAAAACAAACAGTGAAATTTAAGGCTCATGACGAAAACAATGAGAGTCATATTGGTGATACTGTCAAGATTATGGAAACTCGTCCGCTGTCTAAAGAGAAGCGCTGGCGTGTTGTGGAAGTCCTCGAAAGAGCACAATAATAATTCAAGGCAAAAGAATCTTCTAGGCTCGATTAATGCTAACTGCGTATCGAGTGCACATGAGGAAGGAGGATAAACACTATGATTCAACAACAGACTGTCCTGAATGTTGCTGACAATACCGGCGCAAAGAAAATTATGTGTATCCGCGTGTTGGGTGGCTCATTTCGCCGCTATGCCAACATTGGCGATGTTATCGTTGCCGCCGTTAAAGACGCTACACCCGGTGGCGTTGTCAAGAAAGGCGATGTAATTAAAGCCGTTGTCGTTCGCTCCAGCAAGGGTCTGCGCCGTCCGGACGGTTCGCATATCCGGTTTGATGAAAACGCTGCGGTTGTCATTAAAGAAGATAAAAGCCCGAGAGGTACACGGATATTTGGACCTGTAGCCCGCGAACTCAGGGACAAAGAATTCATGAAAATTATCTCACTGGCGCCGGAAGTTATCTAGAATAAGGAGGTGTCCGGAGTGTCCGAAGCCCAAAAGTTACATGTAAAAAAAGGCGACAAGGTAGTTGTATTGTCGGGTAAAGATAAAGGCAAGCAAGGCAAAATCATTGAAGCTCAGCCGAAAAAAGGCAAAGTTGTGGTTGAGGGTGTAAACAAAGTAAAACGCCATACCAAACCTAGCCAAAAGGCGTCTCAAGGCGGCATCTTGGTAAAGGAAGCTCCGCTTTCTTCAGCTAAAGTCATGCTAATCTGCCCAGCTTGCAGTAAGGCAACCCGTATCAAGAAGACCCAGCTCGCCGGCGGCACGTTTGCCCGCGCTTGCAAACATTGCAGCGAAGTTATTGATAAACAAAAGTAAAAACCATCTTCCCCGAAAGGAGGTTAACTTATGGATGCACGACTTAAAGAAAAATATAAAACTGAAGTAGCGCAGGCTATGATGCAGAAGTTTGGCTACAAAAACGTCATGGAAATACCTAAAGTCGAGAAAGTAGTTATTAACATGGGAGTCGGTGAAGCAGTAGGAAATCCCAAAATCCTTGATGCGGCTGTAGGTGATATGACGTTAATAGCCGGTCAAAAACCGGTCGTTACCAGAGCTAAAAAATCAATTGCCGCCTTCAAGATCCGTGAGGGGATGCCAATCGGTGCTAAAGTAACGATGCGTGGCGAGCGGATGTATCAGTTTCTTGATAAACTGTTCAACATTGCCCTGCCCCGGGTGCGCGACTTCCGCGGTGTAAGCCCTAAAGCATTTGACGGGCGAGGCAACTACACTCTTGGTATTAAAGAGCAGTTGATTTTTCCTGAGATAGATTACGATAAAATAGACAAGATCCGTGGTATGGATATTATTATTGTTACCACTGCCGCGACTGATGAAGAGGCACGTGAACTGTTAAGACTGATGGGTATGCCGTTCAGTGCTTAATAGTAGGGTAGTGCTAAAAGCAGGATGAAATGGAGGGAACTCGGTGGCCAAAAAGGCTTTAATTGAGAAATGGAAAAACGAGCCTAAGTTTAAAGTTCGTCATCACAATCGGTGCAAAATCTGCGGTCGTCCGCACGGCTATATGCGCAAATTCGAAATGTGCCGGATTTGTTTCCGGGAATTGAGCTATAAAGGCGCCATTCCAGGAGTAACCAAGGCCAGCTGGTAATAACGGCAACATATTGAAAGGGGGTTCTAAACCATGGTTATGACTGATCCGATTGCAGATATGCTGACCCGCATTCGCAACGCCAACTCGGTTTTTCATGATAAAGTTGAAATTCCAGCCTCAAAAATTAAAAAGTCGGTAGTTCAAATTCTAAAAGATGAAGGTTTTATCAAGGATTTTGACACGATTGAAGATGGCAAGCAGGGAATGCTGCGGGTAAGCCTGAAATACGGCCCGAACCGTGAAAAAGTAATTACAGGAATTAAACGTATTTCTAAGCCCGGCCTTCGCGTTTATGCTAAGAAAGAGCAACTGCCGCGCGTACTGGGTGGACTCGGAATTGCGATTGTCTCAACATCTAAAGGCATCATGAGCGACAAAGCCGCTCGTAAAGAGGGTCTCGGCGGCGAAGTAATCGCATACGTCTGGTAGTCTAGTGATAGAGGAGGTGCAATATGTCTAGAATTGGTAGGAGTCCCATCACTGTTCCTGCTGGTGTTACCGTAACAATCGGTGATAGCAACGTAATGACAGTAAAAGGCCCTAAAGGCGAACTAACCCGCCAACTCCATAGCGATATGATTATTGAAATGGAAGGCGACGTTATTAGCGTCAAGCGGCCTACAGATAATAAACAACACCGTTCACTCCATGGGTTGACCCGCACCCTAGTTAGCAATATGGTAACAGGCGTAACCAGTGGTTTTGCTAAAACACTGGAAATTGCCGGAGTAGGCTATCGTGCTGCAAAAGCCGGTCAAAAATTGGCGCTTACCTTAGGCTTCTCGCATCCGCTGGAAGTTGAGCCGCCCGCAGGTATTACGATTGATGTTCCAGCGCCTAACCGCATTGTTGTTTCTGGTATTGACAAAGAAGCTGTCGGTGCGCTTGCTGCAAAAATCCGCGGCTATCGTGAGCCGGAACCGTACAAAGGCAAAGGCATCAAGTATGAAGGCGAAACGATCCGCCGTAAAGCTGGTAAAGCCGGCGGCAAAAAGAAATAGATCGATAACAGGCAATTCAAGCGAAAGGAGTGAATACCTTGCTGCGTAAACCGAGCAAAAATATTGGCCGCAAAAAACGCCAGCTCAGAGGCCGGAAAAATCTGATCGGTACTGCTGACCGTCCACGTCTTAACGTATTTCGCAGTTTGAAGCATGTCTATGCTCAAATTATTAACGATAAAACTGGTGCTACCCTTGTCGCGGCCAGTACAGTAGATAAAGATCTGCAAGCTAAAGTTGAATATGGTGGTAATATCGATGCGGCGAAAGTTGTAGGCGAGGCAATCGCTAAACGTGCCCTTGAAAAAGGAATCACTAAAGTAGTATTTGATCGCGCCGGTTATATTTATCACGGACGCGTCGCCGCCCTAGCCGCTGCTGCACGTGAAGCCGGACTTGAATTTTAAGAAAAGGAGGGAAATTAATGGCTAGAATTGATTACACCGGTCTTGACCTTAAAGAAAAAGTAGTATTCATTAACCGGGTTGCCAAGGTAGTAAAAGGCGGTCGACGCTTTTCCTTTAGCGCACTAGTAGTTGTCGGCGATGGCAACGGCCATGTCGGTTTTGGTCTAGGTAAAGCGTCTGAAGTACCGGAAGCCATCCGTAAAGGCGTAGAAGACGCTAAGAAAAGCCTTATTAAAGTACCTATTGTCGGCACTACCATTCCTCACCAAATCACGGGCGTATTTGGCGCTGGCAAAGTGTTGTTAAAGCCTGCTTCCGAAGGTACGGGTGTAATTGCTGGCGGCCCGGCTCGTGCTGTGCTTGAACTTGCCGGCATACACGACATCCTGACTAAGTCGCTTGGTTCATCTAACGCCAACAATATGGTTCGTGCAACAATTACCGGTCTCAGCCAGCTTAAGCGTGCTGAAGAAGTGGCCAGTCTGCGCGGCAAAACCGTTCAGGAACTGTTGGGTTAAGGAGGTAACACAATGGCGAAGCTGAAAATTACTTTAACCCGTAGCTTGATTGGCAGACAACAAGACCAGCGTGCAACAGTAAAAGCATTGGGTCTTAAGAAAACCAATAGCTCGGTAATACAAGAAGATAATGCGGTAATTCGAGGTATGGTGCGTAAAGTAGAACACCTTGTTACCGTTGAGCAAGTTGCAGAATAAATTCTTATTGGCATTAGCCAACAAACTAGTTCAAGGAGGTGCTGTTAATGAAATTACATGAATTAGCTCCAGCGCCTGGTTCAAAGAAAGTTCGCACCCGTGTAGGCCGCGGTATTGGCTCCGGTCTCGGTAAAACTTCCGGCAGAGGTCACAAAGGTCAAAAAGCCCGTGCCGGCGGTGGTGTGCGTCCTGGTTTTGAAGGCGGCCAAAAGCCCTTGTACTTAAGACTGCCGAAACGCGGTTTTACCAATAAATTTGCCAAAGAGTACAGCGAAATAAATGTAGCTGAACTCAATCGCTTCGATAATGGTGCGGTTGTTGATCTTATGGCTCTGGTAGACGCCGGTGTAGTTAAAAAAGTGCGGGATGGTCTTAGAATATTAGGCAATGGCGAGCTTACCAAGGCTTTAACCGTTAAAGCCAATGGCTTTACTAAGTCGGCCGCTGAAAAAATTCAGACAGCCGGCGGTACAGTCGAGGTGGTTTAATTGCTGTCAAAGCTCTCGAACATTTTAAAGATTACTGAACTAAGGCAGAAGCTTGTATTCACCTTAGTCATGTTTGCGATATTCAGACTAGGTACACATATCCCGGTACCGGGAGTAAATGCCAGTGTTATCGAGCAGCTGTTTACCAGCGGTAATCTGTTTGGGCTATTGGATTTGTTTTCCGGTGGAGCTCTCAGCAAATTTTCGATATTTGCCATGAGTATAACACCCTATATTAATGCTTCGATTATTATGCAACTGCTAACCGTAGTTGTACCAAAATTTGAACAGTGGGCCAAAGAAGGCGACGAGGGTCGGAAAAAAATTACCCAAATCACTCGCTATGGTACTGTCTTACTTGGCTTTATCCAGGCAATTGGCATGGCGTTTGGCCTGAAAGTTGCCATCATTAATCCGGGAATTGGCTCCATCCTGCTGGTAGCACTTACCCTGACAGCGGGAACTACCTTTCTAATGTGGCTGGGTGAACAAATTACTGAGAAAGGTATTGGCAATGGTATTTCCTTAATCATCTTTGCCGGTATCGTTTCAAGCCTTCCGAGCGGCCTTTATACCATTTATGAGTATGTAAGAGCCGGAACGATTAACTATTTCAATGTCTTGTTGTTTCTGATCATTGCTGTGGCGATGATTGTGTTTGTAATCGCAATCCAACAAGGTCAGCGAAGAATCCCCGTACAGTATGCAAAACGGGTTGTTGGCCGGAAAATGTACGGTGGTCATTCCACTCACATTCCGCTTAAAGTCAATCAAGCGGGTGTTATTCCGATAATCTTTGCGTCATCTGTGCTGATGTTCCCGGTGACTATTGCTCAGTTTATTGATGTGTCCTGGGTAAAAACAGTGGCAGGGTGGTTTGCGTGGGGTACGCCGCTGCAAACGATGTTGTATGCGCTGCTCATCATTTTTTTCACGTATTTCTACACTGCGGTTACTATGAACATATCAGATATGGCAGAGAACATGAAAAAACACGGCGGGTTTATTCCTGGAATCAGACCGGGTAAGCCTACCGCCGATTATTTAGACCGGATTATGACCAGAATTACCCTTGCAGGGTCAATCTTTCTGGCCTTGATCGCCATACTGCCGAATTTTGTAGGAGCGATAACCAACCTCCAAAGCATACATTTCGGTGGTACGGCTCTACTCATTGTAGTAGGCGTAGCCTTAGACACCATGAAGCAAATTGAGGCGCTTGTTCTAATGCGTCACTATCAAGGCTTCATGAAGTAGGAGGTAATGGTCATGTTTATTTTGTTAATGGGACCGCCTGGCGCCGGTAAAGGAACGCAGGCGGCCAAGCTGGTAGAAAAATTTACAATTCCCCATATTTCGACAGGCGATATGTTTCGGGCTGCAGTTAAAGAAGGCACAGAGCTGGGTAAACAGGCCAAAGCTTGTATGGATGCCGGACAGCTCGTGCCTGACAGCGTGACGATTGGCATTGTGAAAGAGCGTTTGGCTAAGGATGACTGTAAGCAAGGCTTTATCCTTGATGGTTTCCCCCGCACGATTGCCCAGGCAGAAGCGCTTGATCGTTCGCTAAGCGAACTTAACATCAAACTTGATCGGGTTATCAATATTACGGCTCCGGAAACTGAACTGGTCGGTCGTATGACCGGCCGCCGGATTTGCAGAGGCTGTGGAGCTACTTACCACGTAGCTTTTAATGCTTCCCAAGTAGCCGGTGTATGTGACGGTTGTGGCGGTGAACTGTACCAGCGCGCCGACGATACTGAAGCTACTGTTGTTAACAGGCTGGCCGTTTATCAAAGCCAGACCCAGCCACTCATTGAGTATTATCAGGACAAAGGACTGTATACCGAGATCAACGGTCTGCAGCCCATCAATACAGTGCTGTCAGACATTATCAATAGCCTGAGAGGCGGCCAAGTATGATCATCTTAAAGTCACAAAGGGAACTAAATTACCTTCGTGATGCCGGGCAGATAGTGGCTGAAACACTTAATGAAGTAAAAAAAGCGGTAAAACCAGATGTCACTACTCTAGAGCTTGACAGGATCGCCGAGCAGTACATCAAGAGTAAAGGCGCAGTTCCGGCCTTTAAGGGCTATCATGGCTTTCCCGGCAATATTTGTGCCTCAGTCAATGAAGAGGTAGTACATGGCATTCCTGGGTTAAAAAGGTTGGAAACTGGAGATAATGTAAGTATTGACATTGGCGCCGTCATCAACGGCTACTGTGGGGATGCCGCTATTACCGTGCCGGTAGGCGCGGTAGATGCCGAAGTCGAGAAACTTATTGAGGTTACAGAGCAATCGTTATATAAAGGGATTGAAAAAGCTTTGGTCGGCAATCGTCTAAGCGATATTTCCCATAACATTCAAACCTACGCAGAGAAGCATGGTTTTGGTGTTGTCCGTGATTTTGTTGGTCACGGCATTGGCAGAAACCTGCATGAAGATCCGCAAATACCAAACTACGGCCTTCCCGGACGCGGCCCGCGATTAAAACCTGGTATGACATTAGCAATAGAGCCTATGATTAACGCTGGGACTCATGAGGTCAAGACCTTGAAGGACAACTGGACAGTAGTCACCGTTGACGGCAAGCGTTCGGCCCATTTTGAACACACAATTGCCATTACGGACGATGGTCCGGAAATATTAACAAAACTATAGGGGAGACGGCTTGTGCCAAATGGAGATATTAGCCTAGGGCACATCGTGATATCATCAGCAGGACGTGATGCTAATCACGCCTATGTGGTGCTTGGGTGGTATAAGCCGCAAACTCTTTTAGTAGCTGACGGACGCGGACGTAAGGTCGTGAGTCCCAAGAAAAAAAACGTTAAGCACGTAAAAAGGCATTCTATAGCAAATAGCCTGACGGAAGCTCTGCTAAGTGGCGTAAAAGTTACTGATGAACAGCTCCGTCAAGCCCTCGCTCACTGCGAGGCGACCAGATAAACTGTAATAAGCGGACGAGGAGGGATTGCTCATGTCCAAGCAAGATGTAATAGAAGTAGAAGGTACGGTCATTGAGGCACTGCCTAACGCCATGTTTCAGGTAAAACTGGAAAACGGTCATATTGTACTGGCACACGTATCTGGTAAAATTAGAATGAACTTTATCCGGATTTTACCAGGGGATAAAGTTACGATTGAACTTACACCGTATGATTTAAAACGCGGCCGTATTACCTATAGGTTTAAATAACTTGTGTTCGTGGGTCCGTATGTCGTTGTCACGTCGATGAGCGAACGCGGACTGGCGGACGACGGACGCACGATAAGGAGGTTTAATTATGAAAGTAAGGCCATCGGTTAAGCCTATATGTGAAAAATGCAAAGTCATCAAACGGCATGGCAAAGTAATGGTGATTTGCGAAAATCCCAAACATAAACAAAAACAAGGCTAAAAAAGTAAGGGGGGTGGATTAAACAATGGCACGTATTGCCGGTGTAGACTTACCGCGTGATAAACGCATTGAAATTGCTTTAACATATATTTTTGGTATCGGACTTACTCTTTCGAAAGAAATCCTGGCTCGAACCGGAATCAATCCTGATACCCGCACCAGAGATCTAACTGAGGAAGAAGTCGCCAAAATTCGCGAAAGCATTGATAAAAACTATCGTGTTGAAGGCGACCTCCGTCGGGAAGAAGCATTAAACATTAAGCGGCTCATTGAGATCGGCTCTTACCGGGGCAAGCGGCATCGTATGGGTCTGCCGGTACGCGGTCAGCGTACTAAGACAAATGCGCGTACCCGCAAAGGCCCGAAAAGGACTGTCGGCGCTAAGAGGAAGAAGTAAAGGAGGGATAACCAGTGGTTGCTAAGAGAGTTGCTAGACCAAAACGTAAAGAACGTAAAAATATTGAACATGGTGTTGCTCATATCCGCTCAACTTTTAACAACACCATCGTCACTATCACTGATACAAGAGGCAATGCCATTTCTTGGGCCAGTGCCGGCGGGCTTGGCTTCAGAGGCTCGCGCAAGAGCACGCCGTTTGCTGCGCAAATGGCCGCTGAAACAGCCGCCAAAGCTGCCATGGAACATGGCCTGAAACAAATTGAAGTGTTTGTCAAAGGCCCTGGTTCAGGTCGCGAAGCGGCTATCCGTTCACTTCAGGCCGCAGGCCTTGAGGTCAATATGATTAAAGACGTAACACCCATTCCTCATAATGGATGCCGTCCGCCAAAAAGAAGAAGAGTTTAAGGAATTGGGAGGTGTTTAGTAAGAATGGCAAAATATACAGGTCCTGTTTGCAGATTATGCCGCCGCGAGAGCGCAAAGCTTTACCTTAAAGGCGACAGATGCTATAGCGATAAATGCTCCTTTACTGATCGCGGCTTTGCTCCCGGCCAGCATGGCGCCGGTCAAACCCGCAAGAAAGTTTCTGAGTATGGCATTCAGCTCCGGGAGAAGCAAAAAACTCGTCGTATCTACGGCGTGCTTGAGCGCCAATTTCGGAACTACTTTGAAAAGGCAGAACGCCAAAAAGGCATTACCGGCGAAAACCTTTTAGTTATGCTGGAAAGAAGACTCGATAATGTTGTCTACCGCATGGGGCTGGCCGAAAGCCGGAACCAGGCAAGACAACTGGTACGTCACGGTTTATTTAATGTAAATGGCCGTCGCGTCAATATTCCTTCCTTCCTGGTAAAAGCCGGTGATGTTGTTTCGGCAAGGGAAGAAAGAAGAGAGTCTCCAATTATCAAGAAAATAGGTGAATCGCTTGGATCTAAGCAGGCTCCAGTCTGGTTAGATGTGACTGCTGCTGATCTAAGTGGCAAAGTTATGCGCTACCCAACCCGAGAGGAAATTGATATTCCTATTCAGGAACATCTAATTGTAGAATTGTACTCGAGATAATCTGCCCTCAACCGTGGCGAAACGCGTAACAACAGAGTTTGCGCAAATGAGGAGGGTTTTTCCGGATGATTGAAATCGAAAAACCGAAGATCGAAATAGTGGAAACGAGTGAAGATAACCGTTACGGCAAATTTGTGTGGGAACCTCTTGACCGGGGCTTTGGCATAACGCTGGGCAACAGTTTGAGAAGAGTGCTGTTATCGTCATTACCGGGTGCAGCCGTTACCTCGGTTAAAATTGATGGTGTGCTTCACGAATTTGCCACTATTCCTGGTGTTCGGGAGGACGTCACCGACATTATTCTAAACCTGAAAGAACTGTGTCTGAAAATGCATAGTGACGAGCCTAAAGTGTTATTGATTGAAGCGTTTGAAGAAGGCGAAGTCACTGCAGGCGATATCAGAGCCGATGCCGACGTCGACATTTTGAACGAAGATCTTCATTTGGCGACAGTTGGCTCCGGCGGAAAACTCCGCATGGAAATCATGGTGGAGAAGGGCAAAGGCTATGTACCTGCTGATAAAAACAAAAAAACCGAACATGTAATCGGGGTTATACCTATCGACTCCATTTTTTCGCCCATTGTACGTGTCAATTACAATGTCACTGATACGCGTGTCGGCAATGTCACCAACTATGACAAACTGACATTGGAAGTCTGGACCGACGGCAGTATGCGTCCCGAGGAAGCGGTCAGCAAAGCTGCTGGCATTATGGTGTCGCACCTGAAATTGTTTCAAAATATTGCCGGAGAACCTCTTGAAGAGGATGAGGGTCAGGGTTTAATATCTGAAGAACCTGTTGAGGGTAAAAACAGGACAATGGAAATGACTATTGAAGACCTGGATCTTTCCGTGCGTTCTTACAATTGCTTAAAGCGAGCCGGAATCAACACAGTGTCGGAGCTTGTCCAAAAGAGTGAAGAAGATATGATGAAAGTGCGCAACTTAGGACGTAAGTCACTAGAAGAAGTCAAGAAGAAGATTGTCGAAATGGGTCTGGCACTTGCGGAACACGAAGAGTAAGGGGGGGAAGAATTGTGGCCTATAGAAAATTAGGACGGGATACTAGCGCCCGCAAAGCGCTGTTTCGTAGCTTATTAACTTCCTTCTTTGCCCATGAGCGTATTGAAACAACAGAAGCAAAGGCGAAAGAAATCAGCGGCCTTGCCGATAAAATGATTACTTTGGCTAAGAAGGGCGATCTGCATGCCCGCCGCCAAGTGTTATCATACCTCTACGACGAAGAAGTTACGAAAAAGCTGTTCGACGTTGTAGCTCCGAAATATGCTGAACGTCAAGGCGGTTATACCCGGGTGCTTAAACTGGGACCGCGCCGGGGCGATGCCGCCCCAATGGCGATTATCGAATTAGTGTAACAGGTTCAACAAGGGCGACCCGGCGGGTCGCCTTTATTCCATTATCCAATAGATGACAAGCTTGTCATCGTGCACATTAATGGGCACCAAAATTGCATTATTGACAAAGGGGAGCACACGCCTCACTATGGGAGAACTTATTAAAATCGAGCATTTGCGCCATACTTACCAGGGCTATGAAGGACAAGAGGTAAATGCGCTTACAGATATTAACCTGAAAGTCGCCCAGGGGGAATTTGTTGCTATCATCGGCACTAACGGTTCGGGAAAATCGACCTTAGCCAAACATCTGAACGCCCTCATCTTGCCGACAGACGGTAAATGCATAGTCGCTGGTCTGGATACGGCTGACCCCGGTAACGTTTGGGAGATCCGCCAGCAAATAGGCATGGTCTTTCAAAATCCTGATAACCAGATCGTGGCCGCTGTTGTTGAGGAAGACATTGCCTTTGGCCCGGAAAACCTGGGCATATCTCCGGCTGAAATCGTTAGGCGGGTAACAGAGTCCTTGGACTTGGTCAATATGTCCGACTACCGGCAGCATGGACCGCATCTGTTATCCGGGGGACAAAAGCAGCGAGTCGCTATAGCCGGCGTATTGGCTATGCGGCCTAAATGTCTTGTTCTTGACGAACCGACGGCCATGCTTGATCCGCGCGGCCGCAAAGAAGTTCTTGATACCGTTTGCCGCTTAAACAAGGAAGGTATTACAGTTGTTTATATCACTCATTTCATGGAAGAAGCCGTTGCCGCTCACCGGGTCGTCGTCATGGAACAAGGACGGATTGTCATGGAAGGGTCGCCGGCTGATATTTTCAGTCAAGTAAACAAACTGAAACAAATGGGTCTCGATGTTCCGGCCGCTGCCGACGTAGCAGAATGCTTGCGCGAGCGGGGGCTGGACCTAAAACAAGATATTATAAGTGATGAGCAACTGGTGGTGGCGTTATGTCGATAGTCTTTGACAATGTTACATTTACTTATATGCCGAATACCCCCTACCAGCGGACAGCCATCCAGAATATTAACCTTACGATTGATAAAGGCGAATTTATCGGGATTATTGGTCACACAGGCTCAGGTAAATCTACGCTCGTACAACATATGAACGGGCTGATTACCCCTACCTCCGGTCACGTAACCGTAGATGGGGTCGACCTAAAGACCAAGGGTGAAGCAGCCAGAAATGCACGCCGCAGAGTAGGGATGGTTTTCCAATATCCAGAACATCAGCTATTTGAAGAAACAATCTGCCAGGATATCGCCTTTGGTCCCAAAAACCTCGGGGTACCGGAGCACGAAATGGAGAGCCGGGTACGCCGGGCAATGGACTTTGTCGGACTCGACTATGAGCAGTTTAAAGATCGCTCTCCCTTTAATTTGAGCGGCGGTCAGATGCGGCGGGTGGCCATTGCCGGCGTTATTGCCCTCGAACCTGACTATCTTGCCCTCGATGAGCCGGCAGCAGGACTAGACCCCCGAGGCAGGGACGAGATCTTTGGGCAAATAGTTAAGCTGCATCAGACGACAGGCATTACTGTTATTCTCGTATCCCATAACATGGAGGATGTGGCCCGGTTTGCCAGCCGGGTACTTGTCATGAACGGCGGCCAAATCGGTCTCGACGGCACGCCCGCCGATATTTTCGGCAGTGGCCGCCAGCAACTGAGAGCGGCCGGCGTCGATGTACCACCGCTAACGACGCTGATCGATGCGCTTCAGGCGGGCGGCTTACCGATCACTAATACCGCCCTGACGGCCGAGGCTGCCGCCCAGGAAATTTTTGCAGCCGTTAGGGGGCGTAAAAATGCTGACTGATATTACACTGGGGCAGTACTTTCCTGGCAAATCACCTATCCATATTTTAGATCCCCGGACAAAAATATTGGGAGTCATTGCCTATATCAGTGCCATATTTTTAGCCGACTCCTATCTGGCTTATGCCATACTGACCGTCTTTGCTGCCTTGCTGGTTGCAGTATCGAGAATTCCGGCCAGAATGGTAATCAAGTCTATCAAGCCGTTATGGATCATTATTTTGCTGACAATGATCATCCATATATTTAGTACTCCCGGCACAGTGCTTTATAGCCTGGGGCCGCTAACAATTACTAAAGAAGGCGTGCGTATGGGGGTACTCATGTCTTTACGTCTTGCACTGCTAATTTCTGTATCCTCCCTACTTACCTTTACCACCTCACCGCTTGCCTTGACAGACGGGATTGAACGATTGCTTAATCCCCTCCGGCGTGTAGGAGTTCCGGCTCACGAACTGGCCATGATGATGACGATCGCCCTCCGGTTTATTCCCACACTGCTAGAAGAAGCCGACCGGATTATGAAAGCCCAGATGGCCCGGGGAGCCGACTTTGCTTCAGGCAGCATCCTCAAAAGGGCCAGGAGCATGGTGCCGCTGCTGGTGCCGCTGTTTATCAGCGCCTTCCGCCGGGCGGACGAGCTGGCCGTTGCCATGGAGGCCAGATGCTACCGAGGCGGAGAAAATCGCACCCGGATGAAAGAACTGCAATTAGGTCGGCCAGACGTCACAGCTACTATTGTTATGGCTCTGTTAATTGCTGGGCTGGCCGCTGTCAGAGCCTATAAAATAACATTATGAGAAACATTAAGCTTACACTGGCTTATGATGGCACTGCCTATCATGGCTACCAGCGCCAAGCTAACGCCATGACAATTCAGCAACTAGTCGAAGAACGGCTGGCTAAGCTTTTTGGTCATCCGCTCAAAATTAACGGCTCAGCCCGCACCGATACAGGCGTGCATGCCTATGGACAAGTCGTTAGCTTCGTTACTCAGGCTACAATACCGGCAGAACGCATTCCTTTGGCTACCAGAGGACTGCTGCCGGCAGATGTAGTCGTTGTTGACGCTAGCGACCAAGCGCCTGAATTTCATGCCCGGCGTTCGGCCAAAAGTAAGATATATTGCTATCGGTTGCTAAACAGGCGACTGGCAAATCCATTTGAGCGCAACTATGCCTGGCACTTGATATCACCACTTGATATTGGCTTAATGCATCAAGCGGCGCAAGCGGTCGTTGGCACTCATGACTTTTCGGCTTTTCATGCTGCCGGCGGTCCGCCGGTTAGCCCTGTACGCACCATAATGGCAGCGTCATGTCGCCAGGCGGGTAACGACATCATTGAGCTTGAGTTCTGGGGCAACGGTTTTTTGTACCATATGGTACGAAACATTGTAGGAACACTTGTCGCGGTCGGACAGCATCGCCTCACGCCTGCCGGTTTTGCCGCCATCCTGGCCGGGCGTGACCGCCAGGCGGCAGGGATAACAGCACCACCACAAGGACTATATCTAGTAGAAGTCAAATATTAACCTCTAAAATATTTTTTTTGTGACAAGGCAGAGCCCTTGACATCTTGTCACTAATTTATTACAATGATTTTATGAGATTTTTGCCATGATATCCATTAGCCCCGGAATTCAAGGTAACAATCATAACGTCACTTGATAATTTTAGTCCTTTAGCTCTACGAGGAGGATCGATAATGAAAACTTTTATGGCAAACCCGGCCAACATTCAGCGCAAGTGGTATGTTGTAGATGCCGAAGGGCAAACACTTGGCCGCTTGGCTGTTGAAGTCGCGAAAATTCTTCGCGGCAAAAATAAACCGATTTTTACTCCACATGTTGATACTGGCGACCATGTAATTGTCGTTAATGCTGATAAAATTGTATTAACTGGTAAGAAACTTGAACAAAAAACATATTTCCGTCATTCCGGCTATCCAGGCGGCACTACCTTTACTCCGGCCGGCAAAATGCTGGCTGATAAGCCTCATCGTTTAATTGAACTGGCTGTTAAAGGTATGCTGCCCAAGAATACCCTTGGCCGTCAAATGTACCGCAAGCTTAATGTTTACGCTGGCCCTAACCATCCGCATTCCGCGCAAATGCCGGAAATGCTGGAACTCAATATTAAATAATACCGGAAAGGAGGAACAAATATATGGCATTGGTTACTTACTACGGCACAGGCCGCAGAAAAACCTCGGTTGCCAGAGTTCGTCTGGTACCGGGAGAAGGCAAGATTATCGTTAATGAGCGCCCGCTAAATGAGTATTTTGGGTTAAAGACTCTTGAGATTATCGTGACTCAACCGCTTAATATTACCGATACTATTGGTAAATATGACGTTCTGGCGAAAGTTGAGGGTGGCGGAGTATCCGGTCAAGCCGGTGCAGTCCGTCATGGTATTTCCCGAGCACTCTTAAAAGTAGACGGTGAATATCGTCCCGCTCTTAAGAAAGCCGGCCTTCTGACTCGTGACCCGCGTGAAAAAGAGCGTCGTAAATACGGCCTCAAAAAAGCCCGTAAAGCTTCTCAGTTCTCCAAACGTTAATTTTGGAAAAGCAGCAACCCCTGCAGACTCAATGTTTGCAGGGGTTTTTGATTTTTAAGAAAGTCTAAGAACGGCTAATTATTTAATCATAACTAAAAGCAACTAACACATAACTAACAAATTTTTAAAGCAAATCAATAGCCTTTCTGAATTCTTCA
>Ga0153941_1000355_pt1 | contig 20530 bp, 22 predicted proteins | sample TSNJ025MetaG_FD_104733 | JGI IMG/M metagenome (GOLD analysis project Ga0153941, IMG submission 104733) | Attine ant fungus gardens microbial communities from New Jersey, USA - TSNJ025 MetaG | ecosystem: Host-associated > Fungi > Mycelium > Unclassified | place: USA: New Jersey, Brendan T. Byrne...
GAATGTTCTGTCAGGTGATTTGGTGAAAGGGAAGATGCTTGCTTGTGAAGCCCTGGATCCCAAACAGCATTTTACACAGCCGCCGGCTCATTATACGGAAGCCAGTCTGGTCAGATCTCTGGAAGAGTTGGGCATCGGACGGCCGAGTACTTATGCGCCCACAATTACCACAATTTTGGCGAGGCGATATATTGCCAAGGAAAATAAAAACCTTTATGTGACGGAACTTGGCGAAGTGGTTAATAAAATGATGAAAGAGGCATTTCCGTCTATTGTGGATGTGAATTTTACCGCCAATATGGAAGCGCTGCTGGATGGCGTGGAAATGGGGACGGTTAAGTGGAAGACAGTTGTGGCAAATTTCTATCCGGATCTGGCGGAAGCCGTACAAAGAGCAGAAGAAGAGCTTGCTAAGATAACCATAGAGGACGAGGTATCGGAGGAGATCTGTGAAAACTGCGGCCGCAACATGGTGATCAAGTATGGACCTCATGGCCGGTTCCTTGCCTGCCCCGGTTTTCCGGAATGCCGCAATACCAAACCTTATTATGAGAAAATCGGTGTGGACTGCCCTAAATGCGGTAAGGATATTGTGTTGAAAAAAACGAAAAAAGGCAGACGGTATTATGGCTGTATAGGCAATCCGGAATGCGAGTTCATGGTATGGCAGAAGCCGTCAGCAGAGAAATGTCCGAAGTGCGGCTCCATATTATTGGAAAAAGGAAACAGATTTGTCTGTATAGATGAGCAATGTGGTTATCTTTGTAATAAATCTGAGGTAGTTGTTGCACAAAATTGATGTAGAGTTTAAATTTTTTTATAAATCACAAAAAATACAAACAAATTAACTTTATACACATTGTAATCTGAAATTATATATGTTAAAATAACGTTATTATTCACAGCCAATTCCGCGAAGTAAAAATATGCTGCTTTTGCATATTTTTGCGAGGACCGCAAGCGCCAAATTGCATGTACCTGGCAATTTGTGTGCATCATGTTGCTATGAGCAGCGCCAGCTGAGAATAGTAACAAAATAACTGTGCTTGTACAAATTATTTTGAAAAATAACTTGATTTTTTTTACTGAGCTGGTAAATAAATGGAAGTATTGACAAAAGATAAAATATGAGCTAACATGAAATGGAGGAATGTGTATGAGTAGTGTACAATTATTGGATAAGACCCGGAAAATCAGCAAATTACTGCACAATAACAGTTCCAGTAAAGTGGTCTTTAACGATATATGTAAAGTGATGCGTGAGATTTTGAGTTCCAATGTTTTGGTGATCAGCCGGAAAGGAAAAGTGCTTGGTATCAGTAAAGCAGAAGGCGTGGAACCCATTACGGAACTGATCGATGATACTGTGGGAGGGTTCATAGATGTCATGCTGAATGAAAGACTGCTGGGCATACTTTCCACCAAGGAAAATGTTAATCTCGCGACCCTGGGTTTTGAAAGCGCTGATATCAGAAAGTTCCAGGCACTGATCACACCTATTGAGATTGCCGGTGAGCGGCTGGGGACGTTGTTCATATACAAATCTGATATGCAGTATGATATTGATGATATCATCCTTTGTGAATATGGCACCACTGTAGTGGGACTTGAGATGCTTCGTGCTGTAAATGAGGAAAGTGCGGAGGAAAGCCGTAAGATAGCAGTTGTGAAATCTGCGATCAGTACACTGTCCTTTTCGGAAATGGAAGCAATTACACATATATTTGATGAATTGAATGGCATGGAAGGCATTCTGGTAGCAAGTAAGATAGCGGACCGCGTAGGTATAACCCGCTCGGTAATTGTAAATGCGCTCCGCAAATTCGAGAGTGCGGGAGTCATTGAATCCAGATCCTCAGGTATGAAGGGAACATATATTAAGGTTTTGAATGATGTGGTTTTTGAGGAAATAGAAGAACTGAAACGCCGAAATAAAAGAAGTTGACAGGGACGACAAGTATAAATAAGATGCAAAAGGAATTGCAATTTAGACAATGATGATCTGATGGAGGAGAGCCATTCGGGTTAACGCTAAATTGTAATTTTTTTGACTCAAAAACAGAAAAAACAACAAAATGTTAATTTTTTTATAAAACGGGTTGTTTTTTTGTGAGAATTCTTTATAATAATATAGAACGATATGATAATAGGAAAGGAGTCACGGTATGATAAATTCAAAAGCGTTTGATTATATTAATGTAATGGATAAAGCTTTGGATGCAAGCTGGCTTCGTAATAATGCGTTGTCCAATAATATTGCAAATGTGGATACGCCCGGGTATAAAAGGCAGGAAGTTGCTTTTGAATCTGAGCTTGAGAAAGCTCTTAAGAAGAACAGCGCGGCAGAAATGGATTCCAGGGTTAATGAGCTTAATCAGAAACTGAACCGCCTGAATCCCCGCCCTTATACGGATTATGCAGGTTATTCCTACAGGCTGGACGGGAATAATGTGGATATTGATAATGAAAATGTTTATCTGGCTGAGAATCAGATTAAATATCAGGGACTTATGGCATGTGTCAATCAGGAGTTTCAGAACCTGCAGGTGGTTATGAAGTAACTGGAAGCAATAGACAGGGAAAGGACAGGGTTTACTTATGAGTATGTTTACTGCGTTTAACATTAATGCATCAGGCATGACTGCACAGCGCTACCGTATGGATATCATTTCTCAGAATGTGGCAAATGCCAATACTACAAGGACAGAGGATGGAACACCATACAGAAGGAAGATTGTTGTTTTTCAGGAAAAAGGAACCCAGACTGAGTTCAGTAAGGTATTGGGGAGATTATCGCACAGGTCCGGCGGCTACAGCGGTGATGGTGTAAAGGTTTCCGGCGTGTATGAAGATACAGATACGGAGATGAAGATGGTATATGACCCTTCACACCCTGATGCGGATGAGAATGGATATGTTACATACCCTAATGTGAATTCTATTACAGAAATGGTGGACCTTATTGATGCAAGCCGGGCCTATGAAGCGAATTCCACAGCATTTACAGCCAGTAAGAGCATTGCAGTACAGGGACTGAATGCAGGAAAGTAATTCTGGCCGGTATATACCTGGTAACGAAAGATAAGGAGCGTAATTATTTATGGATATATTATCAATCGGCAGTCTGATGCCGCTCAACACAACAGGGAGTATAAATGCTTCATCCCTGACAGGCTCCCTTTATGAAAAGGCGGATACTGCAGACGGTACTTTATTTGATGCAGTATTAAACTCTGCGATTAACAGCATTAATGAAACAAATGGTTACATTTCTGATATGGAGAATGAAGAGATCAGGTTTGCACTGGGAGAAACGGAGAACACGCACGACCTGACTATAGCCATGCAGAAAGCTTCCACTGCCATTCAGTACACGGTTGCAGTCCGGGACAAACTTCTGGAAGCATATAAAGAAATCATGAATATGCAGATTTAATTTACGTGAGGATGGAGAAGGATTACAATGGCGGACAGGTTAAAAGAGATACAGGCAAAGGTATTGGGATGGTGGAATAAATTTACTTCCAGACAAAAGACGATCATAGTCGGTATTGTTGCGGCTGTAATATTTACTTTTGCCATATTGATTTATGTTGTATCACGACCGCAATATTCACTGCTGCTTAACTGTGAAACCACTGCAGATGCGGCTGAAGTGATCGCAATATTGGACAGTGCAGGCATTTCACATCGGGAACCTAACGCTGACGGACTGCGGATAGAAGTGGAGTCGAGTCAAGTATCCACTGCGAATGTGGCAATGGGAGCGGCAGGATATATACCTGATGATTATTCTTATGACAAAATGATGAGCAGCAGCTTATCCACAACAGAGGCGGATAAGCAGCGAGCCTGGAAAGAGTATCTGCAGAATAGACTTAGCAGGGATTTTCAAACATTCAGCCAGGTAAAAAGTGCAAACGTTTTTCTGACCATACCAAAGCAGGATGGTACCCTGATACGGGAAACCCAGGAATCAACGGCATATATTCGTTTGGAGCTGCTGGAGCCGTTATCAACAGACAATGCCAATGCCATAGCCAGAGCAGCGGCTACTGCATTGGGAAATGCATCCACTGCCAATATTACTATTATTGATACAAATGCAAATCTTCTATTTTACGGAGAAGAGAATACATCTTCCTATGGAGTGACCAGTTCCATCATAGAACTAAGGAATCAGGTTGCCTCAACGCTGACCGGTCAGGTAAAGTCGGTGATTCTGGCAACAGGACAGTTTGACATGGTAGAGGTGGTCAGTCAGCTGGATATGGATTTTTCCACATCAAGCCAGGTTGAGAGGAAGTATTCGTTACCGGATGGACGGGATGATGTTGGTCTTATTCAACAGCAGGACTTGTACTCTTCCACCCATGACAGCGGTGCGGGAGGCGTTCCCGGCACTTATTCCAATGATTCCAATGACGGAACAGGTTATGTACTGCCGGATAGCAGCAACAGCAGCTCCGCGGAGGATGAAAGTTCTACCAGTTATTTAAATAATGAGGCAGTAACAACAAGTCAGAATCCGGCGGGAACGATCAATAAGGCAAATTCCACAATTGCGATAAGTGTGATCAAATATCGTGAAATCAAGGAAGCAGATGCACAATCTCAGGGGCTGTTGGATGGTATTACCTGGGAGGAATATAAGGAAAATAACAAAGAAGACGAGAAGATAGAAATCGACACAGATTATTACAGTATGGTATCAAATGCTACAGGATTCAGTGAAAATAATATTTCCATCCTGGGATTTGAAAGGACTCTTTTTTATGACAAACCTGGATTGGCAGTAGATTCCACAGATATTCTGAGTGTTGTGATGCTGGTTGTGATATTGGGATTATTGGCTTTTGTGGTTGTGAGCAGTATGCGGACCAGGAAAGTGGTGGAAGAGGAAGAAGAGCTTTCAGTTGAGAATCTCCTTCAGTCTACACCTGAGACCGATTTGGAAGACCTTGAGGTAGAGAGTAAGTCTGAGACCCGTAAGATGATAGAGAAGTTTGTAGATGATAATCCGGAAGCGGCGGCAAATCTGCTGCGTAACTGGTTGACGGAAGAATGGGGGTAATTCATGGCTTATGCGAATCGCAATGAATCCGGCATTTCCGGATTGCAGAAGGCAGCGGTATTATTGATTTCCCTGGGTCCTGAACGTTCGGCGGGTTTATTTAAATATTTGAAAGAAGAAGAAATCGAAGAGCTTACCCTGGAGATTGCCAATACAAGAAGCGTAACACCTCAGGTAAAAGAACTGGTGATCAATGAATTTTATGAAATATGTCTGGCGCAGCAATATATTGCCGAAGGCGGTATCAATTATGCGAGAGAATTGCTGGAGAAAGCACTGGGTGTGGAAAAGGCGATGGATGTAATCGGAAGGCTGACAGCGTCCCTGCAGGTAAAGCCCTTTGAATTTGTGCGTAAGACAGATGCCAGCCAGCTGCTTAACTTTATCCAGGATGAACATCCCCAGACGATTGCCCTGATCTTATCCTATCTGGCACCGCAGCAGGCGGCTCTTATCATATCTTCCCTGCCTCAGGAGAGGCAGACAGATGTAGTGCGGCGTATTGCGGTTATGGACAGAACCAGTCCGGATGTCATTCAGGAAGTGGAAAGAGTTCTGGAATCAAAACTTTCCAACCTGGTCAACCAGGATTATACCATTATCGGCGGTGTGGATGCAGTTGTAGATATTTTGAATGCAGTAGACCGTGGAACAGAGAAGCACATTACGTCCACGCTGGATGCGGAAGCACCTGAACTGGCTGATGAAATCCGTAAGAAGATGTTTGTATTCGAGGATGTATTATTACTGGATGACCGTGCTATACAGAGAGTGCTGCGTGACGTTGATAACAATGACCTTGGCCTTGCACTGAAAGCAGCCAATGAACAGGTACAGACAGCAATATTCAACAACCTGTCCAAACGTCTGGCTGTCATGATCAAGGAAGATATGGAATTTATGGGGCCTGTACGTATGAAGGATGTGGAAGAAGCGCAGCAGAAGATTGTCAATATTATCAGAAAATTAGAAGATGCCGGAGAAATTGTTATCTCCAGAGGCGGAGGAGATGAAATCATTGTCTAGAAACTTGTTAAAGAAAGGCTTTTTAAGTCAGGACGAGACCAGGGTTATAGACACGAATGATCTTATTGCCCGGAGAATAGAGAGCCTGAATATACGTATGGAACGTATGGAATTGGAAGGTGCGTCTTTTCATTCAGGATTTGTGAGTGGACTGCGCGCAGAGGATGTGACTGCGTTACTTTCGGAAGACCATAATCCTGCGGAGGAATCCGGCAATGTGATAGGTGCCAATACGATATCGCATATGGAGGAAGCGGCATTAAATGCTGCTCATGCCAGGGAGGAAGCGGCGCAGATTCTGGAGGAAGCCAGATTGGAAGCGCAGCAGATTCTGGAAGAAGTGCGAAATCAGGCGGAAAAGGAAAAAGAGCAGACCCTTGGCCGCGCAAAGGCAGAAGGCTATGAAAGCGGTAAGAAGCAGGCAGACATAGAAGCGCTGCAGCTTAAAAAGGAACTGGAACAGGAAAAGCAGCGGCTGGAAGCGCAGTACCAGAAGTACCTGGATGAAATTGAGCCGAAGTTTGTGGAAACAATTACAGGTATTTATGAACATATTTTTCATGTGGAGCTGGAATCTTATCGCGAGATATTGGTGCATTTGATTGGGAGCGCCATGCGGAAGGCAGAAGGCAGTCATGAGTTTGTTGTGAGAATATCAAAGGAAGACTATTCGTATGTAAGTATGCAGAAGAAGCAGCTTGCTGCCGGACTTGGTAATTCCACAATGGTGATAATAGAAGACATTACCTTAAACAGGAATCAATGTCTGATTGAAACAGATGGAGGAATTTTCGACTGTGGTATCGGAACACAGTTGGAGGAATTACACAAGAAACTATTGTTATTGGCATATGAGTAAGGCTGTGCTGCATAATAATCAGGCGACGGGATATAGGTGACAGGATATTGGAAGTGAAACAGATTGATTTTACAAAATACAATAAAATCATAGAGCTGGATTATTATCTGAAGCTTGGCAAAGTGGTGAATGTTGCCGGACTTACAATAGAAGCGGCCGGACCGGATGCCAAATTGGGAGATTTATGCCTGATTTATCCGGAAGCAGAGGGATATGTAAAACCCGTTATGGCGGAAGTGGTTGGTTTCAGGGACAAGAAAACGATTCTGATGCCATATGATGCGGTGGATGGAATTGGTTTGAACAGTAAAGTCCAGAATACCGGCGCCCCCCTTAGCATACAAGTGAGCGGCGAGCTGCTTGGGAAGACCCTGGACGGTATGGGACGTTTGGCAGACGGGACGCAGATAAGGGGTGCGGCATATCCGGTTGAAGCCACACCGCCGGATCCGATGAGCCGTGCTATCATTGATGAAGTGCTTCCTTTGGGAGTGAAAGCGGTTGATGGTCTGCTCACAGTTGGAAAGGGCCAGAGAATTGGTATTTTTGCAGGATCCGGTGTGGGCAAATCCACTCTTTTGGGTATGTTTGCACGCAATACAAAAGCAGATATCAATGTAATTGCATTAATTGGAGAACGGGGCAGGGAAGTCCGGGAATTCATTGAACGCGACCTTGGGGAAGAAGGTATGAGACGGTCGGTGGTGGTGGTTGCTACCTCTGACAGGCCGGCGCTGGTACGAAATAAAGCGGCAAAGGCAGCTACGTCTATAGCAGAGTATTTCAGAGACCAGGGAAAGGATGTTCTATTGATGATGGATTCCCTGACCCGTTTTTCCATGGCGCAGAGGGAAATCGGCCTGGCCAGCGGAGAACCGCCGGTATCCAGGGGATATCCTCCCAGTGTATATTCAGAGATGCCTAAATTACTGGAGCGTGCAGGAAGAGCCGCCCGGGGCTCCATAACCGGGCTCTATACAGTACTGGTGGATGGGGACGATTTTAACGAACCCATAACGGATACGGCACGGAGTATTCTGGACGGACATATTATGTTAAGCAGGAAGCTTGGCCACAAGAATCATTATCCTGCAATTGATATCCTTCAGAGCATATCCCGCTGTATGAGCCAGATTGCAGACCGGAACCATAAAAAGGCTGCCGGCAGGCTGAAAAATGTTATGGCCACATACAATGAGTCGGAGGATCTGATTAATATCGGTGCTTATAAAAAAGGCAGTAATCCCAATATTGATTATGCCATTTCAAAAATAGATGCAGTAAATGCGTATTTGTGTCAGGATGTGGAAGAGAAGTTTGATTTTGAAGAAAGTGTGGAGCTTTTGGATGCGTTGTTTGCCGAAGGATAAACGGCGGGAATCCAGGGCAGGGGGGTTATGGCAAAATTTCGTTATCGTATGCAGAGTATCCTGGATATAAAATCAAAAATGGAAACCCAGGCAAAGCAGGAGTTTGCAGCTGCTAAAAATGCATTGGACAAGGAAGAAGAAATACTGATGGGGCTGCACAAGAGGAAGACCCTGTATGAGCAGGAAGGCAGAGAGCTGTTGAAGGGTCATCTGATTGTAAGGGACATAAATGATAACAAGGAAGCAATCATTCGGATGGAAGACTTTATCAGTACGCAGCTGGTGCAGGTGAATAAAGCACAGGCCAGACTGGAATCAGCCCGTGAGCGGATGACAAACGCCATGAAGGAAAGAAAGACATATGAAACCCTGAAAGAAAAAGCATTTGATGATTTCATACTGGAGTTGAACCATCAGGAAAGCAAGGAAGTGGACGAACTGACCAGTTACACATATGGACAGAAACGGCAGGTGAATCAGTAATGGCAAGAGAATTGGCCCCGGAAGCAGGAAACGCTGCGGAAGAAAAAAAGAAATTAAAAGATGAAAAGAATCAGATAAAAAAGGAACAAAAACAGCAGCGTAAGGATGCAAAGCTGCGTGCGAAAGAGATATCCAAACAGGAAGAAGCCATTGAGTCGGAAGAAAGCAACGGGTTACTGACAGCAGGCGCTACTATCCTCATTATAGCCATTTGGCTTGCCGTTATCTGTGTGGTAGTCAAGCTGAATGTGGGTGGGTTTGGCAGCAATGTCCTGACACCGATCCTTAAGGATGTTCCGGTACTGAATAAGATATTACCCAATACAACAGCCTCTACAGAGAGCACTGAAGAAAACTATGATGGTTATACCAGCCTGCAGCAGGCGGTAGAGCAGATCAGAAAACTGGAACTGGATCTGGAAAGAGCCCAGACCGAGTCCAATTCTAAAAATGAAGATTTGGTCAATTTAAGAGCAGAGGTACAACGGCTGCAGGAGTTTGAAGATAAGCAAGTGGAATTCCAGAGGATTAAGACCGAGTTTTATAATGAAGTGATATATGCGGAAAATGGTCCGGGAGCAGAAGCATATGTGAAGTACTTTGAATCCATGGATGCTTCAACCGCTGAATATCTGTATAAACAGGTAATAGCCCAGCAGCAGGAGGATAAGGAGATACGGGATTATGCAGCGGCGTATTCCAATATGAAACCCAAGAATGCTGCCCAGATATTTGAAGCTATGACAGATAATCTGGATTTAGTCGCCAGGATACTGAATGTTATGGATTCCAAAAGCCGCGGTAATATATTGGCGGAAATGGATGCGGAAGTAGCCGCAAGGCTTACCAAGATTATGGATCCTGAATTTTAGGAATATACAGCTTTTGCTGATATATTTATAGATGGCCGAAAAGGCCGCTATGTTACAAAAATAAACAGAAAGGAGGAGAAAACATGACAAGTATACCTGTTAAAAACCTGGATCCCCTTATACAGAGTTATTCGTCGGGGAAAACGGAAAAGAGAAGTGAAGGCAGCTTCCGTGCAGTGTGGGATAAGCAGGCTGGTCAGGCAGCGAATCAGTTTGGGAATGACAGTGGTGATCTTAGTAAGCTGCAGACTGAAAAGACAGACCGGCACAAAGAGGATACCCTAATCCAATCTGTTGATCAAACGGCTGAAAAGCCTTCAGCAGAAACGCAGTCGGCAGAAGGTGCGAAAGCGGTAAATCAGCCGAAGGATTCCGGCAAAGAGATACCGGCGGATGATCAGGATACACAGATGCAGCAGGAAGCAATGGAAGTACTGGTAACTGCCCTGGGAATCTTTGTTACGCAGATTGTGGAAGAATTGGGATTGTCAGAAGAAGAATTCCGGAATTTACTGTCAGAACTTGGAATGACAGAAGCAGATTTGCTGAGTACGGAAGGGTTGCTTGCGGTTGTTATGGCTGTCGGCGGTGAAGAAGATATGTTGTCATTGCTGACCAATGAAGATTTATGCGGGAGTTATCAGGAACTCAGTAATCAGCAGCAGGATTTACTGGCAGCGTGCAAAGCAGAGACTTCGATGGAGCCGGAACAATTGCAGCATTTGCTGACCAGAGAAATAGCGGAGTATCTGCAGCCGGCTGAGGAAGAAACAGCAATACCATATGAACCATTGACCATCCTTCCGGATAAACCGGAAGAAGATACGCTTCCTATCGTACGCGATTCAGACAGTCAGGAAGAGTCTGAGGCAGATACGCTGCAGCCTGAGAATACCGCCAATACGGTAACAAAGGAAGCTGTCAGTCTCAAAAAGAAGGATACTGCCGACAATAGTGGACAAAACAGCAGCCTGTTCCAATCTGACTTTACTGATCATACGGCAAAAGCGCAGGATGTGGATGTGCAGGCGGCAAATTCGGCTTATCAGATGCCGGACACAGAGTCAGTTATGCAGCAGATTCTGGATTACATGAAGATTCAGATGGAGCCGGATATGACGCATCTGGAAATGCAGCTGCATCCGGAAAGCCTTGGAACACTTCAGATTCATCTTGCAGCCAGAGAAGGAGTGGTTACAGCACAGTTTATTGCCCAGGATGAAGCTGTCAAGACGGCACTGGAAAGCCAGATGATCAGGTTGGTGGAAAGCTTTCAGGAGCAGGGAATCAAAGTAGACGCTGTGGAAGTGACTGTACAGACCCATGAATTTGAACAAAATCTGAACCAGGGCCGGAACAATGAGCAGGAAACGGACGGGAACAAGCAGCGGATCAGAAGACTGAATCTTGATAGTCCCATGGATTTGGAAGAACTGACACAGGAAGAACAGCTGACCGCAGAAATGATGGCAGCAAATGGAAACACAGTGGACTATACGGCATAACAGTCCGCAAACGATTGAAGTTATAGTCCGCTTAATCGGACAGAAAGGAGTAATATGGGTTTAGTAGCACCAGTAGAAGACGGCAAAATTGTAACAACAACCTCTCAAAGTTCACTGGCAGAAGCAGCTTCTTCCGGCAGCAGCATTGACAAGAATACATTTTTAAAGCTTTTGGTAGCACAGATGAAATACCAGGATCCGCTGGAGCCCACATCAAATACAGAATTTATTTCACAATATGCACAGTTTTCCCAGGTAGAGGCATTGAATAATATGTCCACTGCGTCGGATATGCAGCGTGCAAGTGCATTGGTTGGTCAGGAAGTATATGTGAAAGTAAGGACTTCTTCAGGCGATACCACACTGGTACAGGGTAAGGTGGATTATGTTGTGTTTGAAAACGGTAAAGCGTTTCTTTCCATTAATGAAAACCTCTATTCTTTGGATGATCTGGATACCGTAGTGGATTCCACTTACATGGCAGCATATAAGAAGGCATTTGATTTTGTTGTTGAACTGAATAAACTGCCTAATGTGAATGCAATTGATACAGGCAATGCAGACAAGATTGATGAACTGGCAGAACTCTACAACAATATGAATGAATATGAAAAATCTTTCATTGCATCTGATGTAAAGGATTCTCTGGAGAAATATATCCAAAAGCTGGCAGAACTCAGACTGAAGGAAGAAAGCACCAATCCGAATACGGATGAAACTGGAGATACAGACGAAACCGGAGAAGTAAAGGAAGAATAATCGACTGCTTTGGCAGAGGAAAGGAGATAAGAGAATGACAGTCCAAAATAATGGATTCCTTTCCATGGAGCAGATCACCGACCAATACCTGAAGCAGCAGGGAAACAACCCATTGGAAAAAAAGACGTCAGAGCTTTCTTTTCAGAAAATACTGGATCAGAAAACGGAAGAAAGTAAGACAGAAGAAGTAACTGACCTTAAATTTTCCAGGCATGCAACCATAAGACTGCAGGACCGTAATATTGAGCTTACGGCTGAACAGGTAGAGCGCCTCAGTGACGGAACCAGGAAGGCGGGATTGAAAGGAATCAAAGATTCGCTGGTGATTGTGGATCAGCTGGCATTTATTGTAAATGTACCTAACAGCACAGTCATAACCGCAATGGACAGCACAGACACATACGATAACATATTTACTAACATAGATGGAGCCGTAATCATTTAAGCCGGACCTGAAAGGAGGCTGCAGTTTCCTGAATGACAGAGGGAAACAGGTTCCATGATGACAGAACAGGAGGTCATAGTTATGATGAGATCATTGTATTCTGGTGTGTCAGGCCTTAAAACACATCAGACCAAGATGGATGTAATCGGTAATAACATTGCCAACGTTAATACGGTTGCCTATAAGGCAAGCAATATTACATTCAATGAATTAATGAGCCAGACAACACAGTCGGCCAGCGGACCAAATGCTGCAACCGGTACCGGCGGTACCAATGCAAGACAGATTGGTCTTGGTGTAAAGAGCGGTGCAATCAATTACAATATTGATACACAGGGCGCTTCACAGTCCACAGGTAATCCTTTTGATATTATGATTACCGGAAGCTCTTTCTTTATCGTAAATAACGGAATACAGAATTTTTTTACCCGTGACGGTTCCTTTACAGTGGATGCACTAGGAAATCTTGTTATGGCAAGTACGGGTTATAATGTAATGGGATGGCAGGTTGATGAAACAGGTACCAGTATTAAGCAGGATACAGTTTCTTCTCTTAAGATCATGAACAATGCCAATATGACTTATCCGCCTGAGGCAACCAGTCAGGCATATATATCCGGCATTTTGGATAGGAACGACACGAGTGTAACCAGTGCATCGGGTAAGACCATTACATTAAACTTCTATGATAACCTGGGGTATGCTTATACTGCAAAATTTTCAGTTAAGCAGTCGGATGAGTATAACAAGTATAGCCTGGAGCTTGACAAGATTATTGATTCTGTAGGGAAAGAAGTGGATATTTCCGGTCTTAATTTCGGAGATAGCAGATTGCAGGCGAAGGAAGCAACATTATCATTTGATTCGTCAGCATATGCGTGGAATGGAAAAACTCTTGAGAAAAATGGAGTTGAAGTGGCTGATTTGTCGGAAATGTTTGATGGAAATGGCAAGTTACTTGCTTTAAGTACAATTATTACAGGAACTACTCCTCTTACAGTTGGAGATATGATAGATGAAATAGCCAAGGCGTATGGATATGAAGGAGCAACAGATGAATTTTTAAGCCTTTATGTGGAAGATGGCAGCACTCCCATTAAAAATAATTCAATTGAGACATTGCTTTATAATTTATCACAGACTAATCCTGCGGGGATAGCAGGAGTTGACTATTTTGATGTGAATGGTTTTACAGTGGATGGCCGCCAATATAATGGTTTCGATATTGCGTATGATAAAGATAATGGTAATTTTATTGGTGTAAACAACATTACCACAAATAAATCATTCACCTTTAACCTGTCAGCTCTTGGCGGCAATTTCTCTGACATTAACGTAGATATGTCAGAATCTACCATGTTTAATAACAAAGGAAGCTCCACAATCAACGCTACCAGCGGTGATTTAGCAGGCTTAGGTACCGGAAGACGCGTAGGAGAGATGACGGGTATCTCCATCCAGCAAAACGGTATGATCTATGCCAGCTACAGTAACAATATGACAAAGCTCCTTGGACAGATTGCAGTGGCGGAGTTTGCCAATGCAGCCGGTCTGGAGAAGATGGGTGATAACCTGTATGGGGCAACACTGAACTCAGGCGAGTTTGATGGTGTGGGAACTGATATTACCACAAACAGCGGTTATATGGCTACCGGACAGCTGGAAATGAGTAACGTGGACCTGTCATCCGAGTTTACAGAAATGATTACAACACAGCGTGGTTTCCAGGCAAACAGCCGTATTATTACAGTGTCGGATACCCTGCTGGAAGAATTGACAAATCTGAAACGATAGACACATTAATCCATAGGGCGGAATACCGGCTTTCCGCCCTTTTACTTCTTTTCCAGGGGAGGCATCATTTTGAAAGAAGGTCACTTTCAAATATTGAATTGATTTCCGCATACTCAGCGAGCTGAGCTTGAGCGGACAAGGGGTGTAATTATGATAGAAGTAACCAAGCTAAACGGAATCAAAATTTTAGTGAATCAGGATTTATTTGAGGTAGTGGAAGAGACGCCGGACACAGTGGTGACGCTTACTACCGGAAAGAAGTTGATTATAAAGGAAAGCAGACAAGAAATACAAACTCTTGTAAAATCGTACAGAAAGGGAATTTTTGCAGATTAAGACAAAAGATGCAGAATAGAGAGGGTGATTGTTGTGGATATCGCTTCAATATTAGGCTTACTTGTAGGCGCATTCATGTTGGTATATGGTATTATTCAAACAGCCGGTGTGGCGGGGGCCATAAATTATTGGGATTTTCCATCTGCTATTATTACATTTGGCGGAGCATTCTCGGCAACGCTGTTATCCCATTCACTACAGGATTATATAACGGGACTTAAGAGTGTGTCGACTATTTTCAAGACAACGCATACCAATACATCCGATATGATCAGGAAAATCATTGACTTGTCTAATGTAGCCCGGAAGGAAGGTTTACTTTCTCTGGAAGAAGCTGCAGGTGATTTGGACGAACCGTTCCTCAAGAAGGGAGTTCTTTTGATTGTTGACGGAACGGATCCGGAGCTGGTACGTGCCATTATGGAGACTGAACTTGTCAGTATAGAAGGAAGGCATAAGACATCCGCGGGATTCTGGGATACACTGTCTGCCATGGGACCTGCCTGGGGTATGATTGGTACCCTGATTGGTCTGGTTAACATGCTTTATAACATGGAGAATGCCGCTGCGATAGGACCGGCCATGGCGGTGGCTCTTATTACAACCTTATATGGTTCCTTGCTGGCCAACTGGATTGCTTCACCTATTGCAAACAGACTACGGGCAAATAACGGAAGTGAGATAATGGTCAAAGAAATCATGATTGAAGGTCTTCTATCCATTCAGGCAGGAGAGAATCCAAGAGTTATTGAGGAAAAGCTAAAATCCTTCCTTTCACCAAAGGATAGAGAGACACCCGCAGATGACACTGGAGGTGAAGAATAGTGGCTAGAAAAAAGCAGGAAGATCCGCCGATGAAAACAGATGGCTGGATGGCTACATTCAGTGATTTGATGAATCTGCTTTTGTGTTTTTTCGTAATGTTATTTGCCATGTCAAATGTCGATGAAGAAAAGTATCAGCAATTGGTAGCATCGTTGAATTCCACACTCAGTTTTTTTGAAGGGGGAGGCATTTCAATAGGAGAAGGTCTGTTGTTGGGAAATGGAGTCAGTCAATTGAATGAGTTGGATGCCTATATCAATAATATCGGTAAAACAGCTGACAGTGCTAATGACTCAGAGGATATAAATGAATTTGATTCCGCAGGCCGGTTAAAGGAATTGAGTTATCAAGAGGCATTACAAGCAATAGAAGCCGAGAATCTGAAGGCAAACGAAATACTGGCTGAGAGGATTGCGGAAGCAATTGATGAAAGCAAGATGTCTGACAAGATTGAGGTTACATTCAATTCCCAATATGTACAGTTATCTTTAAAGGGAGCATTATTATTTGACTCCGGAAAAACGGATGTCAAAAAGGATGCAACAGAAGTTTTGGACAGAATCGGTTTAATCCTGGAACGATATGCAAATGATATTATTGAGATTGAGGGACATACCGATAATGTACCAATCAATACTGCCCAATATCCCAATAATAATGTGCTGAGCGGTGCGAGAGCGCTCGCTGTATTTGACTATCTGGTTGACACTACCTTGCTTAATCCTTCCAATATTAAGCATTCCGGACGGGGTGAATATGATCCCATAGCGGATAATTCCACAGAATCCGGCAGAGCGAGCAATCGGCGGGTTGAGATCCGGATCTATAATAATGCAGACTGATTATGGTGTATCATATAAAAATAAAATAGCTTAAGAGAGGGTTGAAATGAAAAGAAATATGTTATCTGTTCTGATATTGGCACTACTTATTATTAATATTGTTCTTACCGGTGTTATGATGTTCAGTGTTGTTAACACAAATAAGAAGACGGCAGAACTGGTCAATAATGTGGCATCGGTTCTGAATCTGGAACTGGGAGAGGCGGATCAGCAGGCTGCTGTCTCCGTGGCTGATTTGGTAATCTATAATATTTCGCAAATGACCATATTCATGAAAAGTACCGACGGTGCGGATCATTACGTTAATTTTAATATCTCCTTTATGATGAATTCAAAGGATAAAGATTATGACAAGTATGGAAGTACCATAGCAGAGAAGGAAAATTTGCTTAAAAGCATCGTGAATGATGTGGTGGGATCCTACACCGTAGATGAGTTCAAAGCTGATTTTGATGGCGTAAAGGCTGAAATACTGCAGTCTGTACAGACCAGGTTCGATTCTAAGTTTATTTATGAAGTGGCAATTAGTGAGGAGAAATACCAATAGCCTCTTTTATATATAGAGTCATATAGAAAGGGAGGTGAATGTATATGGGCGAGGTTCTGTCACAGAGCGAGATTGATAACCTTCTGGCGGCGTTATCCACCGGTGAACTTGATGTTGACCAGATGCCGGATGCGGATGAGAAGCATGTCAGGAATTATGACTTCAATCGCCCCACAAAATTTTCAAAAGAGCATTTAAGGACTTTGGAAATTATATTCGAGCACTATGGCCGTCTTGTATCAACGAACCTGCCGGTATATTTACGGAGAAATGTGCAAATATCAGTAGCCAGCTCCGAAGCAGTTACGTTTAATGAATTTTCAAATTCCCTGTCTAATCCGGATATTTTGGGTATCCTTAATTTTGCCCCTTTGCCAGGTTCGGTAATCATTGAATTATCTACCAATATAGGGTATGCTATGATTGACAGGATGTTGGGAGGAGCCGGCGAACCATTGGAAAAAGCCAGGGATTTTTCAGATATAGAGATGTCAATCCTGCAAAAAATTCTGATTCTATTCACACAGCTGCTGCGGGAACCATGGAAAAATGTAATTGAAATCTCACCGGTATTAAGCCGGCTGGAAACAAATCCGCAGTTTGCCCAGGTAATTGCACCAAGTGATATGATTGCCATAGTAACGCTGAATGTAAAGATTGGTGATGTGGAAGGAATTATGAATATGTGTCTTCCCTTTATGACATTGGAAGATGTTATGGATAAGCTGAATACAAGGCATTGGTTTTCCACTCTTCAGGAGCATCATGGTGAACATTATGAAGAACATATTGGTTCCATGCTTCGTAAGGTGGATGTACCTGTTAAAGCGGTCCTGGGCAAATGTACCATTTCCGTGCTGGATTTTATGAATCTGCAGGTTGGAGATTGTATACGGCTGAATTCCAAGGTGGAAGACGATATGAATATTTATGTAGGTAATATCAAGAAGTTTACAGCATTACCTGGTGCCAATCAGGATTCTTATGCAGTTCGGATAACATCGATAATCAGAGAGGAGGAGTAGGCCATGGATGGAATGTTGTCTCAAGATGAAATCAATGCCCTGTTAAACGGTATGGATTTATCGGAAGAGAAAAATAGTGAAGCAGTACAGTCAGATACAGCATCAGGCGGCTCCGCAGCAGGGCATTCAAACGAAGAAGTGATTCTGACAGAAGTGGAAAGGGATGCCATAGGGGAAGTAGCCAATATAAGTATGGGCTCATCAGCAACCACCTTATATTCCCTGGTGAACCGTAAGGTCAGTATTACATCGCCGATTGTTTCAGAAGCAACCTGGGATGTGCTCTTGGCTGAATACGAAAGACCATGTGTATTTATACAAATAAAATACACCCAGGGGCTGGATGGAAGTAATATTTTAGTATTAAAAGAAAATGATGTCAAGATAATCACAGATTTAATGATGGGTGGTGATGGCACCAATACAGGGGGTGAGTTAAGCGAATTGCATCTAAGTGCAATATCGGAAGCTATGAACCAGATGATGGGTTCGGCAGCCACGTCGCTTTCCACAATGCTTGGAATGCTGATCGATATCAGCCCGCCGGAATCGACATTATTAAATCTGGTTGATTTTAAAAGCGGAGAAGAAGTTGCACCATTTCTTGGGGGCATATTTGTAAAAATCTCTTTCCGTATGCAGATTGGTGATTTGGTTGACAGTACAATTATGCAATTATATCCAGTTGACTTTTCACGTAAAATGATAGAAACTTTTATGAACAAGCAAATGATGGATTGGGGTGGTCAGGAAACGTTATCAAAGACTGAGGAAGCACCGCCTGCGGCGCAGACAATTCCTGAACCGGCAGCGGTTGATATGAATTCCCAGATGAATATGGACCAAATGGGAATGATGAATTCCCAAATGAACACGGGTCAGATGGGAATGATGAATCCACAAACGAACATGGGCCAAATGGGAATGATGAATCCTCAGATGAATATGAATCAGATGGGAATGATGAATCCCCAGATGAACATGAATCAAATGGGAATGATGAATCCTCAGATGAACATGGGCCAGATGGGAATGGTGAATACCCAGATGAATATGAATCAGATGGCAACGCCGAATGTTAACATTCAGCCGGCGCAATTCCAGAGCTTTACGTCTGATTTCAATCCGGCGGCGGCGCAGGAAAATATTGGACTGATTATGGATGTTCCACTGGAAGTTACAGTTGAATTGGGAAGGACGGTCAAGTCTATATCCGACATACTGGACTTCGCGCCTGGTACAATCATTGAACTGGACCGTATTGCAGGTGAACCTATAGATGTACTGGTGAATGGAAAATTTGTCGCCAGAGGAGAAGTGGTAGTCATAGAAGAGAGTTTCGGTGTAAGGGTGACTGAAATAATCAAATAAATATTATGAATTAAGTGTGTTTGCCGTTGAATGGCAGGATGGAGGTTGAAATGGCTAAAAATATTTTGATTTGCGATGATGCTGCATTTATGAGGATGATGATCAAGGATATCTTATCCAAGAATGGCTATAATGTAGTAGGTGAGGCAGAAAACGGCTTAAAAGCCATTGAGAAATACATTGAGCTGAAGCCGGATCTGGTACTTATGGATATCACAATGCCTGAAATGGATGGAATCCAGGCATTGAAAGGGATTAAACAAAGTGACGCGGGAGCTACCGTTATTATGTGCTCTGCAATGGGCCAGCAGGCAATGGTTATTGAATCAATCCAGGCTGGCGCCAAGGACTTTATTGTAAAGCCTTTCCAGGCAGACAGAGTACTGGAAGCAGTGAAAAAGGTTATTGGCTGATGAGTGTTGCTGCAGTTTTAAACACAGCGGACAGTTATGCACAGTTTATAGCAGTTCTGGTAATCTTTATACTGGTTTTGGGTATAACAGCCTATGTTACAAAATGGATAGCGAATTACCAGAAACAGCAGAATGTAAATTGCAATATAGAACTTATAGAAACTACCCGTATTTCCAATAATAAATATATACAAATTGTTAAAATCGGGGAAAAATATTTTGCGATAGCGGTTTGTAAAGACACTGTCACTCTGTTATGCCAGGTACCGGAAGAGGAACTTCATTTTACAAAGAGTGAATTTCAAATGCCAAAGTTTAAGGATTTACTGGATAAAACGATAAAGAAGGATTCTGGCGAGCACAAGAATCAAAGGAAAAGCTGATGAGGATAAAGATAGAAGAGGAACATTCCATGGAGGAAGGACGGTCCATGGAAAGGTTGTCCGGAAAACAAACTGCAGTAAGGATATGTCTGCTGTTTGTGGTGGGTATTTTATTTCTCATAAGACCAATGGCAGTACAGGCAGCGGAAAATGATCTTACTTCCGAATTAACCGGCGGTACTGATTTGGAGCCGGGAGAAACAGTTACAGCAGAAGACCTGAATGATGAAAACAGCAGTTTTCTGTCAATTACCATGAATAACAGCAATGGTGAATTAAGCAGTTCACTCAAGATGCTGATTACACTGACATTAATTGCCTTGATTCCCACGATCCTGCTTCTGATGACATCCTACACCAGAATACTGATCGTACTGCATTTTACAAGAGCAGCCCTGAATACCCAGACAGCCCCGCCGAATCAGACATTAATCGGACTGGCGCTGATTCTTACGTTTTTTATTATGTCGCCTACCATTGAGCAGATTTATGAAGAAGCCTATGTTCCTTTTGAGGCTGGAGAAATAGAGCAGGAAGAAGCACTGGAAAAAGCGATGGATCCGCTTAGAACGTTTATGTATAGACAGACAAAGAAAAGGGA
>Ga0153941_1000357_pt1 | contig 20445 bp, 15 predicted proteins | sample TSNJ025MetaG_FD_104733 | JGI IMG/M metagenome (GOLD analysis project Ga0153941, IMG submission 104733) | Attine ant fungus gardens microbial communities from New Jersey, USA - TSNJ025 MetaG | ecosystem: Host-associated > Fungi > Mycelium > Unclassified | place: USA: New Jersey, Brendan T. Byrne...
GAGATCTGGTTATCTGTGATAATCGTCTGAAACTGATCCAAATCAGCAAAATAGGCCGGTTTTACCTGATTATATTTTGAAGAATCAAATACCAGTATTCTTTCTGCTGATGATTCAATCACCGCTCTCTTTTGCGGCACCTCATAAGCATTCATGCAGGTGATGCCAAGATCTTTTGATACTCCTGCTGCGGAAATAAATGCTTTGTTGATCCGATATTTTCTGATTAATCTTACTGCTTCCTCACTCTCAAAGGTCTGGCTCTCTTCGCGAAAAACACCTCCGCCAAAGATTATGTTAGAGAACTGATTATGCCGCAATCTGCTTAGAATATTATAGGAAAAACAGATAACTGTAACATCCATCTCGGGTGTAAGAAACCTTGCTATCTGTTCCGTGGTTGTTCCCACATCCAGGGCAATCACCTCTCCCGGCCTGATGATGGAGACCGCCAGCTTTCCGATGGCTTCTTTCTCCAGCCATTTTCGACTTCCTGCCACTGATAATTCATACGCATCCTCCTCACCGGAAGGATTTCTTAAAATAACACCATTTACCAGCGAAATATTTTCCACCGGTTCGAACTGGCTGAAATCTCTCCGGATCGTCATCTCTGATACCTGCAGTATCTCCGATAACTCTTTGATCGGTATATATGCCTTCTCTTCCAATATGCTGTTTATCTGCTCTAATCTATGTCTTTGTTTTTCATTCATTATTCGTTTTGGCAAGGACACCTGTGACTTTAGTCGCGAGAGGAATTGCCGCTCTCCTTTCTGCTTTACTGCCCATTGTTACAGTTTTTTGACAAAAGCAGTCAGCAGGCTGATAAAACTGGCTGCCACTCTGCGCCCTACTTCTATCACTTCTTCATGGCTTGTCTTTCCTTTTGATATTACACTGGTCATATTGGTAATACAGGAGATACCAAGCACTCTCATACCGCAGTTCACTGCCACTGCCGTTTCTCCTACCGTAGACATTCCCACCACATCGGCACCAAGTGCCATGTAAGCCCTGATCTCGGCAGGTGTTTCATAGCTTGGGCCATGCCAGAAAGCATAAACGCCCTTTTGTACCTTAATATCAAGCTCTTCTGCACACTGTTCGGCCATCCGGATAAACTCCTTATCATAAGCCTGGCTCATGTCTGTAAACCTGGGACCAAATTCATCCAGATGCGCGCCCCGCAGCGGTGACGGGCAGAAGTTTGAAATATGATCCTCAATAATCATCAGTTGTCCGGCTTTAAAATGTTTGTTTACACCACCGCAGGCATTGGTAAGGACAATGTTTTCAATGCCCAGCTTTGCGAATACCCGGACCGGGAAAGTCAGCGTCTGGGTATCATATCCCTCATAATAATGAAACCGTCCCTGCATGACTAAAACACATTTTCCTTCCAGTTCGCCGATAAACAGCTTCCCGCCATGACCTTCTACGGTTGGTCTGGGGAAGTATGGAACCTCCTCGAAGCTGATGACAACCGGCTCCTTCAGTTCGTCGGCAAAAGCCCCCAGTCCGGATCCCAGTATCATCGCAATCATCGGCTGCTTGCTTATTTTCCCGTTAATGAAATCAGCTGCTTCCTGGATTGCCTTTAGCATAAAATCCTTGTCCATATAGTCTAAGTTCATTTCAACCATCGCTCTCCTCCGTTTTTCTTTATGTTCAGATAGTAACATTTTTATGTTTGGATGTCAACATTATATTATGCATATTATTTATTTTTGGTTAGTTTATACAATTGTTATTGTGCATATTCACAACATATTTTCAGGAAAACTGGGAATGTTATGACCATTAGAGGTGTATTGAAAAAGAATTTGTGTTTAAATAATAACATTTTATGTTTGAATACTAACATTATGTCATGCATATCCTCATACAAATAAACCCACCGAAAGCCCTTGCTATAGGCATTCGGCGGGTTCTGCTTCAAAGACCCAATTGATAAATCCGATTGGCATTATCAAAAAACAACTTCCCATGATATTTTTCCGGTACCAGCGCCCCGGCAAATTCGATATACGCCTTTAGGTTCACCAGCGGCCAGTCCGTACCAAACATTACCTGATCATATTCCCCAAGATAACCAAGCCAGGCCCGCAAGGCTTCTGCATAGCCACGCTTCTCAGCCAAAAATTTCGGAACATCCACACGCCCTTCCAGAAGTCCCGATATATCCACTGCCACATTCTTATTTTTACTTACCACCGCCGCCGCATCCATCAGCCATGGATTGCCAAAATGACACATTACGAACTGAATATTCGGGTGGCTCACTGCTGCCTCATCCAGAGTCAGCGGATGACTGTACTTTAAAAGGGCCTGGGGTGTCGCCGTCTCTCCGGTATGGATGGCTACCGGTTTATGATACGCCTCCGCCAGTTCATAGACCTGGTCGTAAACCGGATCGGTTACATAGATATGACTGTATCCGGGATAAAGTTTAATACCAACACAACTGCTGCGTTTTAAATTCTGTTCAATCTGATCGTAGGATTCTGCAATATCATGCTTCGTCAGGTAGAAACTGTCAATTCCAATGCAATACCGCATAAACTCGGGGTACTGATGGCTTTCCGGTTCCAGCTTGCGGTTTCCCATCACAATGCCGCAGACAATGCCCAGTTTTTTATATTCCTCACGGATATGTTCGACGGTATTCTGGTGACCGGCCGCAATTGCAATTTGATCAAAGTGCTCTTCTCCCGGAACAAAATGTAAATGTGCATCTATAATCTTCATTATTATTATTAATCCTCTCTGCAAAATAACATCCAGCAACCTGCTGTCGGTTTATTTTATCATACCAAACAAAATCTATCTACATTATTTCCAATACTCTTTCGATTAATAACATTAATAATATATGCCGGAAAAGCACCGGTTTTCACCAGTGCTTCTCCTTTCTCCATTATTTCAGGTAACTATTGTATTCATGCATACCTAATAGTGTTTTAAATTTATACTTCCGATAAGAATATTCCAAAATTTCCACCCCTTTTTCATATCCCTGCCGATTCCAAATGGGGTATTACATATCCCCCTGTCACCATGACGGGGGGAATGTCAAGTATCCCCGACGAATAAGAATTAAGACACAGGCATTCAAAGTCATGTGCTGCCTCTTTCTACAAGTCTACAAGGAAACAGCCTGATTTTATCTGTTCGCTCTACACCATTATTAATATCATCAATGTACTGCACGGCAGCGTGAATCATACCGATATTATCGTGTTCAAAAGTTGTAAGATCAAACACGTTCCAAGCGCTCATTTGTATGTTATCAAAACCAACCACCGCTACATCTTGCGGTACACACAAGCCCAGTTCATTTCTTATAAAACACATCGCGCCAATCGCCAATGCATCACTGTCACAAAATACCGCAGTAGGGTGCGTTTCACCAGTCATCAGTTCCTGCGCCGCGCGCGCACCCTCGTAATAAGAATATGATTCACAGTATACCAATTTGGTGTCTGTATACCCCAGCTCAGCAAGCCTTCCTAAAAAACTTTTTGTGCGAGTGCTGCCCTCGGTAAGCACGATACCGGGTCCGGTGATAGTTCCAAATGAGCGATGACCTTTTTCAACCAGATAATTAGCGAGCGAGCGACATGCTTCGGAGTTATCCGAACAAACGGAAAACATATTTTCATGAATAAATGCGCGATTGAATATAACCACTGGCATCTTTATTTTTCTAATAAAATCACGAACCTCTTTGGAAATTACCGCATATAGAACAATGACACCATCAACTTGATAGCTTGCGACATCATCAATAACCTCTTCCATATATTTTTTGTGTTCTTCTTCCGTTTCAATATAAAGCACTTGCTTTTTTTCTTTACGCAAATACTGAACCAACTGCGATAGAGTTTCGTGCACAAAAGGATTCTCGGATTTTACCGATACTACGGCAATAATATTCGTTCTATTGGATGACAGACTGCTCGCCAGCACATTTCTCTTATAGCCAAGCTCTTCTGCGGTATTTTTTACACAATCAATCGTTTTCTGCGAAAAGTTGGTTTTTCCTGCAAGAATACGAGAAACGGTCGCCTGAGAAACACCTGCTACTCTTGCGACATCGACTGCAGTTACACGTTCAGACATATTTGCCCTCCTTAGCCTCCATGTTAGATTTCCTTAAATTATAAAGGAAATCTGCTAAAATGTGAAGAGCTTAATGTATGTGTAAACGAATATTGTTTACAACGTCGAAATGAAACATGCAATTATTTCAGTAGTTTGGCAGCCTGGCTTACAAGAGCACGAGATTTCGCAAACAACTTTATTACAGCCGCAACTCGATTTTGCATTTGTTCTGATGTGTTCAGTGTACCTATGCGCTCCAGCATGTGAATCCCATTTTGGCAAAATTGCTTTTCCTGGTGTTCAACATCATGCTGTATCATCGAAAGATTTTCATGCAGGCTACATAATATTCCCCTTGCTTCTTTGGGATTGGTTTGAATCAGCCGGCCTGTTTGTACAGCTTTGATTAGGCTGTCTGGTGGAAAACCTCCAGGCCATGCATTGTTAATCAATTGATACGCCATTGAGAGCCGATTTGCTGCACCTGTCACGCCATTGATCAACGGAACCCATCTCGCCTCGTTCCATATCGCATTAACCGTGATTTGCTTTGCAGAAGATTGCTTTGATGATCGGATATGAATTGAAAAGTCGTGGCAATCGTACCACCAATACGATTCTGCACAATTCACTTGAGTAACGGCGATTCCGTTTACAATCACCGCATCAGCGGGTATCACCCCAAGCAGGATAACCTCAACGTGACGATCGTCCTTAATTTCTTCCATAGTACTCTCAACAGCATCAACTGTAATGCAGATGGAATTGTCGTCCCAAGTTGCAGAGACATGCGTTTTACAAACTCCAATATCTTCTTCGTAGTCACGACCGTTTCCATCGTCGTCATAAATAGAATATTCACTTGTACCACTGCCGGTCGCGGGAGCGATTCGCAGACCAAGAATATCAGATTTCTCATTAATTCTTCCTGTATGCAGTTGAAGTGGAACAATAGACCCTGCTTTTTGTAAAACAGGGATTTCTGAAAGCAGATAGCTCTGCACATGCACACCAGGGCCTTCAATAAGCGTCCCGGTCGATAAATCGTACCATTCTTCGGGCGGAATCCAAATAGTTTGATCGGCAACGCAGCGATCTTTTTCCACAGGAACAAAAATGGGCGCGGCAATCAGATTTTCACCAAAAGCATATTCTTCAGGGTGATTGTATGCCTCCGGCTGCTGTGGGTAGTCCAAATATAAGGCGTGCAGAAACGCGACGCCGCTGTCGAATGCGCACCGGGCTTCCGTATAGATATAAGGCAGCATAGCGTGGCGATGCAAAAAGGCGTCACGCATTATGCTCGCATTGGGTTCAGGGTATGCCCAGATCAAACGCTCTGCTTCCGGATTTTTACTACAGTGTGTACGCATCACAGGTGAGAACAGACCAAATTGAATCCAACGCGTATACAGTTCTTTTTCTACAGGTCCCGGATAATGCCCGCCGAGATCATGACTCCAGTATGCGGAACAAGCATTGGCCGATTGGGCGGTAAAGCTCATTTCAAAACGAAGTGTTTCCCAGCAGGAAAACACATCACCCGAAAACTGAATGGGATAACGATGGCAACCGAGACCACCCCAACGATGCAGACAAAGCGGTCGCTTCCCTTGCCGCGCAAGATCAATATCAAACACATAAGCCATCCACGTGATATTATGGAGACCGGGCAAATTTGTCATATTGCCATCAATGTGATCATTCCACCAAAAGTCATTGCCCAGTGCATCCGTAGGATGGTGCATAAATTTCATGTTGCTTTCAGTAAATTTTTTATCCGTTATATTTAACGGAATGTATTCCCCCTCGGCTGGATCTTGCCCCATAGCATGACACATGTCAGCGTAGCGATCTTCATGAGGCTGAACACCTTGGGACGGGTGAAGGTTCAATCCTACACTTACACCGCGACGGTGCATTTCATTATAGAAGTATTTCGGTTCGGGAAACAGCAGACGATTCCAGCTGTAGCCATGAAATCCGATTCCCCGACCTGACTGATCCAGCGTGCCTTTCAGCCATTCTTCCACATAAGCCCTATGCCATTCGAGGTCCAGGACAAATACATCCAACGGCAATCCTCTGCTATGAAAGGCATCAACTAAGTCGACGGCTTCCTTATCACAATAAATTGTATATCGGGACCACCATATGCCAAAAGCATATTTTGGCGGAAGCGCAATACGTCCAGATAGCTTAACATAATCACCAAGCAATCTGCGATAATCACGACCGTAAGCAAACAGATACCAATCCTGCCGCTCCCCGAATTGGCGCGAGGTAACCCAGGGCAATTGGCTTTCTTCTCCGCTTTCAAATGAAAAATCGCTGTCATCAAACAAATATCCGTCAGAGTCATCTATCAAAATCCAACCGTCTTTTGATAAAAGACCCGGGTGTATCGGTTCCTCATTCATGACATAGGCACGGTCGCTTCGCGGCTCATGTAATTTATTGCCTTCCCACCAGTCCAATGAGCGATTTGTACCGCCAAGATTTCCTTTGTCATCCATGCCGGGCCGCCACTGGAAAGGCTCACCATCTACGATAAATTGAACCGACAAAGTATCGTCAGTGAATTTCCCGTCACCGGTCGGCTTATAGCTCAATGTCAATTCCTCGGTTTGAATGCATACGCCACCGTTTTCTTTGTACACGGTAAAATCCGGAACCGCGAGATGCCGGTGCAGGAATATGAATGACGAGCGATCTTCAAAAATACTGTCTTGCGTCCATTCCATGCGGATGAGCGCTGATGTAAGGACAGTAAAGCGTGCCTTTTTGCACTGTACTATAGCTGCCGTATCCGCCACTGGATTATATTTTTCTGAAGTAATATTTGTTTTTAGGGTACTGGCAGACTCGTATTGATTAGACATAAAAAACCTCCTTATCGTTTTTATTCACATCAGGCCCGGCTTCAGCTATACATGCGTATGCACACAGGACTACCTACAGATATGGTATGCAGAATTTCCAATGCACCGCTTTGGGCATCTATGCGGAACACAATTATGTTGTCGGTATCTTGATTGGCGCATAGCAGATAACGCCCGGTGGAGTCAATCGCAAAATTGCGCGGTGTTACTCCACCGCAGGGCTGACAGCCGACATAGGTGAGTGTGCCTGAACTGGCGTCAACTGAATAGCAGACGATGCTGTTATGCCCCCTGTTTGTACCATATAAAAAATTACCATCCGGGGTGAGATGAATATCCGCAAAAGCGCAACCGTCCCCCCTCACGTCTGATGGCAGGGTAGAAATAGTCTGCCATTGTTTAAATAAGCCTTGTTCTACATTGTACAGCAACACCGATACCGTATTATTCAATTCGTTTGCAACATAAGCATGTTTCCCTGCGTTATCAAAACAGCAAACGCGCGGTCCCGCTCCGCTGCCCGTGAAAAATTCCGGTTCCAACGCGGGCGTTAGTACAGGAAATTCCGCATTTACATGGTAGCATAGCAGTCGATCTGTACCCAGTTCAACGACAAACGCAAATTTTCCATCCGGTGAAAATACGGTAGAATGGCAGTGCGGGCCTTTTTGGCGGCTTGGATTGCTTCCATGACCTTTGTGCTGCATAAACTGTTTTTTTGTGCCGATGGCGCCGTCTGACATGATAGGATAAACACTGAGGCTGCCGCTCATATAGTTGGATACACAAAGATGAGTACCATCAGGAGTAATCGCCACGTGACAAGGGTCTGTACCGTATGAAGGTTGTGCATTGACAAACTCAAGTTCTCCGTTTATTAAACGGAAACTGCTGACAGCGCCGCTCTCTTCTCCATTATATTCCTCAAGCTCATTAACAGCGTATAACATCGTATGTGCATTATTTATTACAATGTAAGACGGATTTTTAACTCCTTTAGCCACAGAAATCTGTTGTATCGCTGCTGTATCCATATCCAACGAAAAATGATATATTCCTTCGCCTTTCCCGACAAAGGTTTCTCCGGTTCCAAACAGAATAGGACAGGAATATGTCCCCACAAAAACACTTATTTTCTTATTCATTATTTATTAATCCTTTCTCAAACGGCGCTTGCTTTTCTCTGTTGCTCTTTGAAAAAGGTCTCGGAGCCGGAATCGAGCAATATGGCAACGACAATAATTACTCCTTTGGCAATCCATTGAAGAAAAACACTGACGCCGCATAGGTTTAAAATATTGCTAATGATTCCAATGATGATACAGCCAACAATGGTTCCGCCTACTTTTGCTTTTCCACCATGCATAGGCGTTCCACCAATAGCAACCGCCGCAATGGAGTCAAGGGTAAATAAATCGCCTGCCGAAGGAACTGCCATACCAACGCGGCCCGTCAGCACGATTGCACCCAATGCGCAACACAGCCCAAGTGCTACAAATCCGGATACTTTAATAAAGAATGTGTTAATACCAGAAACGCGTGCAGCATCCTTATTCCCACCTGTTGCAAGCACATGGCGACCGTATTTTGTTCTGCCAACTAAGATTGAAATAACTAGCGCAACTGCCAATGCAAATAAAATGGAAATGGGAATCACACCGAATATCAGACCCTGTCCGATAAATTTTACATTGCTGCTTAGTCCGGCCACTGTAGTGCCTCCGCAAATCAACGATGCAAGACCATTATAGATTTGTCCGGTTGCCAACGTAAGTATGAATGGTGCAAGTCTAAACTTCATAGCTATGTATCCGTTGAGAAACCCGCACATGCAGCCGCATACTATCGTGATTATGACTGCAAAAATAAGTGGTGTGCGCAATGTACACAATGCAAAAACAATGCCCAGCAGACTAACCATATTCCCGCTGGACAGATCCATGCTACCGGTTCCCAATAACACCGTGTAGCCCAGTGCAATCATAAGACTTGTGGAAATCTGCCGCGCCACGGAGCTGAAGTTGGCATAGCTAAAAAACATTCCCCTTGTTATTGGCTGCGCAATCAATACCATTAAAATCAAAATAAAAATCGCCTTATTATTCAAAAATATTTCTATGAATTTACTGGAATCATATTTATTACTGCTTTTCATTTTACAGGCCTCCTCTTTCATGATAAAGTACCAAAGGCATATGACATTAAACGATTTTCATCAAAGTCTTTACGAAGGCACTCGTGCACAATCCTGCCATGACGGATGACTTCGATTCTGTCGCTGATTCCCATGACCTCCGGAAGTTCTGAGGAAATTACGATCACAGCTTTTCCGGCAGCTGCAAGCTTTCCAATAAGTTTGTATATCTCTGCTTTTGACCCTACATCTATCCCGCGGGTCGGTTCATCCAAAATCAATAGATCCGGCTGTCCCGTGAGCCATTTTGCAAAAATAACTTTTTGTTGATTTCCACCAGAAAGCTGGCCGGCATCTTGATTTGGGCCAGTCACTTTAATAGCCAGCGTATCGGCCATCTTATGAAAGCTTTCCCGTTCTTTTTTCGTATCAACAAGCACTCCGTTTGGCGTAAATTTGTCGAGATAAGCAATGCTTGTGTTGAATTCCACACTTAGCATATGAATAAGCCCCATACGCAATCGGTCCTCCGTGACCATTGCCATACCGTTTTTGATGGCCTCCATCGTGTTTTTGTTGCGAATTGCCTTTCCGTGCATAAATATCTGACCGCCATCAAGTTTTGTAATACCAAATACGGCCTGCATGATCTCGGTACGGCCAGCGCCCATAAGACCACAGAATCCAAGTATCTCTCCCTTATGCACCTTGAAATTTACATTCTCAAAGACCCCAATCTGTCGCAGATCTTTCGCCTCAAAAATCACATCGCTAATCGGCACTTCTTCCTTCGGATAAAGATTTTCCACCTTTCGTCCGACCATTTTCTGCACAAGCTCCTCCGTGGTAATACTCTTAGAGGGATTTGTATCAATATAGTGTCCATCCCGAAACACGGTGATATTATCGGAAATCTCCATCAGTTCGTCCAACTTGTGGGAGATGAATATAATACCCTTCTGCTTTTTGGCGAGGGCACGAATGATTGTGAACAAGGTTTCAATTTCCTTGTTAGTGATGGCTGAGGTCGGTTCATCCATTATGATAACGTCAGAATCGTATGAGCATGCCCGGGCAACCTCGACAAGCTGCATACTGGCTATACTTAGCCTTCCGCATTCCTCGCCCGGATCGATACCTTCAATACCCAGCTGCTCCAGTAAATTTTTTGTTGCTTTTAGCCGTTTGACATTACTGATTAGCCCACGAGATTTGAAATTGTTTTCACGGCCAATCCAGATATTCTCGGCAACAGAAAGGGTAGGGATCAATGTGAGTTCCTGATGAATCATCGCAATCCCTTTCCGCAGCGCCTCACCCGGGTCTTTTGCCTGATATGGCTCCCCCTTAAATGTAATGGAACCAGCATCCGGTTTGTACATTCCCAGTAAAATCTTCATCAGTGTGGATTTTCCCGCCCCGTTCTCACCAATCAATGCCAGCACTTCGCCTCGATGAAGCTGCAATTGGACTTTGTTTAATGCCACTACACCGGCAAAATATTTTGTGATTCCATTTGCGTCCAGAAGTAATTCTTGTGTGGTCACCCAAGCGCCCTCCTTTTATTTCCAGTTTTGATTATGCCGAGAGGAACTCTTTCTTTCCTCCCGGCATTCTGTTTTCTACTTCAACGTATCTTTTGTCACCAGCATCAGTTGTGGCGGTGTGATATTTTGCTCTACGGATTCGCCATTGGCCAGCTTTGTTGCCAACGACAAAACCTCTGCCGTTTCAGCATCCACATCACGTGCACATGTAGCGGCCATTTGACCGGAAAGCAGATATTCATCACTTGCTTCAAGATAATCTGTACCGACAACGCAGAATGCATCCATGTCTACGCCGGCAGAGTTTAGCGCCTGAATAGCGCCTAATGCCATAGCATCGTTAAATGCATAAATCGCATTCATTTCTGGATAAGCTTGTAACCAATCCTCTGTAACCGACATCGCCTTGCTTGCGTCAAAACTAGCTTCTGCCGTTGCAATGATATTGAGGTCAGGGCAAGCTTCCAGTAATCTATCAATGCGCGGTTGTGTGGTCTGCATGGAGAAACTCCCCACAATGATTCCAATATTCAGCTTTTTGGTAGAATCCGCATTTAGCAGTGACTGGAAATATTCTCCGCATACAGTACCAGAGGTAACCATCTGGCCGCCAAACCAGCAGTCATATACGTCTGTGCCAGCCGCAAAATCAATGATAATAGATGGTATGCCCGCATTGTGAATTGCTTCTATGCCAGGTGCAGCCACATCTGTGTTTGTTGGTGTAACAATAATTACATCCGGCTTTTTCAAAATTAACGAATCTATATCTGCAAGCTGTTGGTTTGCATTTCCGTTTGCGTTCGTGGAGATAATTGTGTAGCCGGCGTCTTTGACTTTCGCTTCAAGGCTGGCAAGCCAATTTACACGCATCTCATCCGCAGCGTTCATAGCAACACCTACCGTGATGCTTTTAGTGCTTTCGTTTTTGGGTGTCTCAGATTGCATGGTGTCCGTGGTGCTGCTGATTGAGCCTTCACTTTTTGATGCAGCTGGCGCAGTGTTACTGTCTGCAGTACCTCCACAGGCAGTGAAACCGAGGGAAATCACTAATGCGAGGATTAAACTGGCTACTTTTTTCATAACGACTCTTCTCCTTTTGTTTTTTTAATTGTGGATATAATAGCGCTATATTATGTATGCGTATGCATAATAACATATATTCATTTACTTGTCAATATTTTTCATAAAATATAAATATTTTTGTATATATTCGACAAATGTGTTTATCCATAATTGTGATTTAATACAATTTCTTAATGTTATTGCTTCATTTAAATAAATATATTTCAAGCAAAGATTCTTTTCATTATTTTTGTGTAGGCATTTTTCTCGTAAAGAGATATTATTTGTGCATACGAATACGCAACCATGGGAGGAAGTCATTATGAAGTTGAAAAGCCAGAAAAGCACCGGCTTTCACCAGTACTTTTCCCTCACCATTATTATCCACTAATCATTGTCACAATTCCATTCTCCTCGCACTTCCCCGTTTTGGAAATCCGCAGCTCAATCTCCTTCATTTCGTGAATACGGCATTGCTCCACAAACCGGTTCAGTACCTCGGTTCCGGTAAAGCTTGTGTACAGAGGGAACGCTTAGAACTTGTTTTTATCATCTCGCCCGCTTAAACCGTTTTTTAAGCGTCTTCACCCCATCCCCCTGGGTCAGGAACAACGCGACACCGGATATCGCCATTAAAATCACCGAGTACACAAACGCCATTGCCTGCGCATTGGCCGTAGCCGTCTCATCACTGGCCGCTTTGATTACAACTCCCAATGGTTGATACAACGGATGATACAGAAAAACCGTCAGATCATAATCAGCCAACAGATTATTAAAGTTCAACACAATTACCGACAGCACCACCGGCATAATCACCGGAATCACCACCCGCACCATCGTATATAATGTCCCGGCCCCCATACATTTGGCGGCTTCCTCCAGACTGCCCTCAATACTATAAAATGCCGCCTTAATCATCCGGAAAGAAAACGGCAATTTCACAATTACATATGCCAGCAGCAACAAAACAACCGTTCCAATCAACACCTGGTTCCCCATGATCAGCCGCGGCATGTCATAGGTAACCATCAATCCCAGGGCGATCAAGGTACTGGGAAGCAGCCACGGAATCAGGACACCATATTCAAAAAATAAATTAAATTTGCTTTTTGACTTATGAACGATACGAGCCACCGCAATCGCAATCACTGACACCAGCACCGCCGCTGCCAGAGAGTAGCAAAAGCTGATCAGATATGGCCGGAACGCACCCGCTCTTGTAAATAAAGCACTATAGTTTTCCAACGAAAGATTGGAAAAGGATATATTGCCGCTCTTAATTGCCAAAGAATCACTGAAAGAATATAATACAATCAGGCAAACCGGCGCCATGTAAATAAAAAACAAAAGATAGGCTACCACATGAGCCAGAACATTAGCCACTGGATTGGAAATTTTCTGCTTAGTTAATTTGGCCTTCGTCTTGGATACGGATACATAATTTCCACCTTTTTCCACCTTAGTCAAAATCGCCAGCAAAAGAATCGTTGCCAATCCCAGTAACACCGCCAGCAATGCCGCCACTTCCCGTGAATACGGTGATTTTGCAAACGTAATAATCATCGGATTGATCGTCTGGAAATCCGGACCGCCGACAATCAGCGGTGCCGACATTGCCCCCAAACCGGTTAAGAACGTCAGTATTGTGATCGCAAAGAAGGTTGGCTTTAAAGTCGGCAGCACCACTTTAAAGAAAATCTTCCGCCCGGATGCTCCCATATTTTTAGCCGCTTCAATTACATGATAATCCAAACCCTGAACCGCATTTGTCAAAAAAACGGCATGATTGGAGGTACAGGCAAACGTCATGATAAAAATAACCGCCGGAAAACCGGTAAACCAGTTGGCATCAAGACCAGGCATCACCATCCGGAGCAAACGGGTCAGTATCCCATTCGCACCATAGATAAATTTATAACCGGTCACCAGAACCACCCCGCTATATACCAGCGAAGTCATATATCCCATTTTTAAAAGCTTTGCTCCTTTGATTTCCCAATACTCAGTAAACAGCACAATCAAGGTTCCCACCAGATTGACTGTAAAAACCATAGAAACCGCCAGAATGAAACTGTTCTTCAAGCTTTTCACCGCCCGGGCCGAATGAATGACCTTGCCAAATACTTCCGTTGAAAACTCACCTTTTTTATAGAATACGCTAATCAGCAAATTAGCATTAGGGTAAATTACAAACGCAACAATCAGCCAAATCAGAACCAGCCGCAGCAGCAAGCCACCAAGCCGGACTTTCTCGCCTTTACCACCTATTTTTATTCTCTGCATATCAGTCCCTCCTTATGAAAACTGCATAATATCCTGCGGATTCATATACAGGTCAATGATTGTCTCCGGCTCACGAAAGGCACTTCCGTCATTCATCCGGATATACTTCACCGTCTGCCCCAAAACCTCAACATTATACTTGGTTAACACACCGTTATATTCATAATCTTTTACCACACCGGTTAATTTCACACTTCCTCTCTCAGGTGTCTGATGAAAACGTTCGATCCGGATAAATGCTTCCTTATGCTCGTCCAGGCCACAGTGCTGCTGTTCGTTAACCGCCCGGATCATCCCGCCATGAAGACAATTAATATCCCCAATGAAATCACAGACAAACTCCGAAGCTGAGTAATTATAGATTTCATAAGGCGTTCCCACTTGTTCGATAAAACCGTTATTGAATACGGCGATCCGATCCGACAAGGTAAGGGCCTCCTCCTGATCATGAGTAACATAAAGAGTTGTAATCCCCAAATCTCGCTGCAGGCGTTTCAGCTCGCCCCGCAGGCCGACCCGCAGCTTGGCATCCAGATTAGACAGCGGCTCATCCAGGCACAGGATATTTGGTTCCAGGACAATCGCCCGGGCAAGTGCCACCCGCTGCTGCTGACCGCCGGATAATTCCGCTACATTACGCTCTAATTGCATTTCGTTAATTTCAATCTTTTTTGCCACCTCATATACTTTTCTTCTTACTTCTTCTTTCGGCAGCTTCTTCACTTTCAGGCCAAAGGCAATATTTTCGTATACCGTCATCGTCGGGAACAATGCATAGCTTTGAAATACCATTCCAATCGCTCTGTTTTCCACGGCTTCATGAGTAATATCTTTTCCGTTTACCACAATCTGGCCGCGGGATGGATTGATAAAGCCAACCAATGCGCGAAGAATCGTTGTCTTTCCGCAGCCCGAAGGACCCAGAAAAGTAAAGAATTCCCCCTCATTAACGCTTAAATTCAAATCCTTTATCGCTATAAAGTCGCCATATTTAATTTCAATATTTTTAAAGTCAATCATACCTTACCCTGCCTCCAATGCTCCATTTTAGAAAACGGTGCATAGCTGCTATGCACCGTTTCATCAGTTACTGGACAAACTCAAGTTCTACCTTCTCTACCCACATATCAATATTTTCGGCAACCAATCCCCAGTCAATATCCTGCGCATGCATTTCGGCCATAAAACCCTTAACATCATCACCGGCCTGCGCCAAAGCTTCCGGATGAGCCGCGATTGTCCCGAACTGTTCGCTCCATGCCGCCTGCACTTCTGCCGAACCAAACCAGTTAGCAAAGTCAATCGCAAGATCACCATTCGGTGTTGTTGACATGACCGCAACCTGCTCTACCACATAAGGTTCCCCAATTTCCGGTGTCATAACACCAAACGTATACTCCCGTTCTTTCTGATTCTGCAGGACACCGCTGCCCCACAACATTGACATCGGACGCTCACCGGAAATGACACTGCCCAGATAATCTTCACCCGGCACCTCGATATGAGCATTTTGGATATAACCCCTGACAACCTCCCAGCCCTCTTCGGAAATGCCCAGCTCACCGGCCGGATCGGCATATCTTACCAAAATACCCGACAAAACATTCTTCGCGGTGCCGCCATTCAAACCAAAAATGTTATATTGATCCTTATATTTGGGATCGGCCAGATCGGTCCAGTCTTTTGGCGGATCGGCCATCTCGTTGTTATAAACCAGCACCAACGGCTGCACTACAATTGGATAATAATAGCCCTCTGCATCGCCCAGGCTCATATCCACTTCAGATGCCCACTCCGGTTGATACTTCATCAGCAGATTTTCCGCTTTCAGTTTTTCATATTCAACCGTATTCAGGCCATACACCATATCCGCCAGCGCATTATTCTTCTCGGCAATCAGCCGGTTCGTCAATTCCCCGCCAGGTATCGATACCACTTCAATGTTAAAACCTTCTTTTTCCGCCTGTTCTTTCAGCCATTCCTGGCGTCCGCTGGAAGCTGAATTGGAATAAATGATCAACCGCTGGCTACGATCCACACCAGCTGCTGCTGTCTCTCCGACAGTCTCCGTGCCGGCCACCGCGGCCGTCTCACTTACTGTCGGGGCAACGCTTTCCTGCGTCTGTGTCTGACCGCTTCCAGAGCAGCCACTTAATGCCGATACGGCCATCATTGCCGTCAGTCCTAACGATATTACTTTCCTTGTCGCTTTCCTCATCAATTTTCTCCTCCTGATAAATAATTTTTTAACAACGCCGGCCAGTCTGTCTGGATAATGTCAAATCCCATTTCGACAAGCTTACCCCATGCCACATCAAAACCATATTTGATCGCATTGTTATCATCCAGCAAACCCGACAATATGTGGGTATCATCCAGAGTTATCGCATTCACCCAGGCCAAAATGTTCCTATCATGCAGCCCCCCGATAAACTCCGGTGTAATCAGTGGACTGTTCAAATCCTCAAAGATCAGTTCCGCCGCCGCCAAATTCACCTCATACTCCTGCACGATCCCCCATTCTTCTACCGAATTAACAATCGGCATATACATCAGGTTGGAACCTGACTTTGCAAGAACAGTTAAAAGTTCTCGTTCCACCGGAGATTTTAGGAGAATCTGATCCTGCATTTGCATAGAATCCAGAAAATCAATAGTCTCCTGCCAGTAAAACCATGACCGGTCAATGTTAATAAAACAGCGGCCCCGGAAACGTTCCAGAATCACTTCCAGACGTTCCAGACGCTGGTTTACTTTATGTCCCGACAGATTCACGCAATGCAGCGCTTCTATCTCCTTTGCCGACATGGTCCGAATATCCTTATGCATATGTAATACAAGCGGCTCCTGGCCGTTATGAAAGGCATAGAAATATCCATCTGTACTCATAATCACGTCGACCTCCAGCATATCCGCACCATGAAGCAATGCCGCCTCATATGCCAATATGGTATTCTGAATCACATTGCCCCCACAGGTTCCCCGATGTGCCGCAACCAGAACTCCTCTGTCATTTATGTCCACTTTCTTTCCCCCTTTCTTTATTAAGATAATCATAACACTATTATTGGTACGTGTCAATATCATAATTGTATAATTTAACTAGCTTTTATCATTTTTTAACTTATTCTTAACATACTTTGCCTAAATATTTCGTTTTTCATTCTTAGTACGTTCAAATTTACACAAAAAAGAGACTATACCCCGTGCTATAGTCTCTCCCGCTAAAATATCTGGTCACAGCGCCTTTGCGCCTCCTTTAATGCATCCTCAATCCCCATTACCCCAGAGACTGCATTCCGTATCGCACTGCCCAGAATCTCTTCAAACTTGTACTCATCAAAACTCCCGCTGACACAGTCATTTTCTCGCCGCCAGCCTTGGCCAAAAGCCTTTTCCATTCCCTCCACCCAGGGATACAGCTCCAGGATATCGATATAATTACCCAGTGATTTATTGTTAATGTAGCCGCCCAGATAGGTGATCATCGCTGCTACTTTCTCACTGTAAATCCACTGTAGGAACGCCATGCTTTCCGCCGTCTTTTTACTGTGTTTAGAAATCCCGATAATACCGCCGCCCAGGAGCGGACAGCCACCTGGAACCGGTGCAAAACCAATCTTCCCGACCACCTTGGAAGCCGGATCATGCAGCATTGTGGAGGCATGATTCGCAAATACAACACTCATCGCGGTGTGACCCTGCGCAAATGTCTCCATCGACTTCTGCCACCACAGGTTGATCGCCTGATCCGAAAAGGCAAATGCCTCAATATATTCTTGCAGGCTGGCTCTGATCTCCGCTGTATCAACCTGCACCCGGCCGGACTCATCAAAGATACTTCCACCACATGCTTTCAGTCGCGGCAGATAATCGCAAGCTGCCACCACCGAAGAGCCAAATACCAGGGAAGTACCAAAATTAGTTGGCGATGACGGATTTTGCTTCTTCGTAAAAAAGGCTGCCACTTCATTGTATTCCCGGTATGTTTTAGGCACTCTCAACTGCCGTTTATAGCGCTCATAGAATTCCCGGCGGATCAATGCGTCCTCAAATAAGTCCTTGCGGTAATAAAGGATCTGAACACTGGGATCAAATGGCAGTGAATACACCACTCCATCCACCTTATAATAATCCCCAGGCAGCCCCGGCGACAATTCGCCGCGAATCTGCGAAAAGGCTTCCGCCTCCAGGTTCAATGGCACAAACAAATCTTTCCCCAGTTCCGACAGCCAGACCATATCCAGACGAATCAAATCATATGCCGAAGTCTCGATACATTCCAACGCACTTTTATGCAGCTCGTCATAAGAAACCTCCACCATACGCACGTTAATTCCCGTCTGCAGGGTAAAACTCGGCAGCAGCAGACGCAGCGCCTGACTGGTCGGGCTGGATAACATCAGGATATTTATATCTTGTTTATCCTCCTGCGATAAACACCGTCGCAGCGGATAACAGAAACCGGTATTGGGAATTTGCAGGTAATCTTCCGGAATTTCTTCCTGATTTTCATTCTTTATGATATATTTTCCAATCCGCCGGCCACACAACTTGTAATTCAGTTCATACCGGATAATATCCCGACTGGGGCCAATTGACAAACTGGTCAGCGCATAAATCACCGGCAACGGATGAGACGGATTGTATTCATGGATTGCCATAAAGTGCCCGGCATTTTCCTGATTCGTAGTAATGACCGCATCAAAATCGTTTTTATCTGAAATAATGTCAAAAGCAACCTGAAACCCCATGGCATCATCTGCATAAAAAACCTTGTATCCGCAGCCATATCCATCCAAAACCTCAGATACACCGTGGACAAATTGCTTATTATTCGAAAAACGGGAAGTGCCACATAAAATAGCGATATTGCGATAACCCGCACCGGCACAAGCTTCGCCAATTTCAGTTCCGGCCTTGATATAGTCAAAGGATACATACTTTGCCTTTGGCGGCATATGGTCCACATGGCGGTCCACAAAAATGAACGGAATATCTCCCTGGAAAATTCCGGAATTCTTCAAAAAGGAACTAACCACCACAACCGCGGTCGGGTTAGAAGCCATAATTAATTCCAAAAGCCGCTCTTCATCATGAGGCAAATTATTGCTATAATAAATATCCGTTTCAAACCCGGCTTCTTTCAAAACACTACTCATCCCCATAAACAAGTCACAATAACTCTTCATATTCATTCGGGGCACCAGCATGACCACCCGCCTGGAGTGTCCTTGACGCAGTTGTTTGGCTTGAACATTAAGCTTAAACCCCAACGTTCTGGCAGCATTCTCCACTAAATTAATTTTTTCCACACTGACATTTCCGCGCTTATTCAATACATTTGACACTGTTCCATGGGATACCCCGGCCAAAGCAGCAATATCTTTAATTGTCGGCATAGTTTTACTCCTCATTTTCGATCAGGCTTTCCTCAATTTTATTACATCCGCAATTTTGTGTCAATGAAATTCAAATTGTTCCAATCACAGTCCGTCTATCTCACTCCTCTTCCCACATGCTCCATTCATCTTCCCAATTCATGACTTTTGAAATAAAGCGGCTTTTCTTATTGATAAATTTAGTAGCAAACCGGTCTGCTTCACACTCTTCCTGACAGTCAGATAGCTGAAGCTGCTGATCTGATACACTTCTGTGATACAACTCATGCAGCAAAGCATGAATAGAATATAATTGGTGACTATGCAGGTCATCGCCATCATCTGTCTGGGAATATGTAAAAATAACAACAATATCCCCTCTTTCTAAATAGAATCCTTCCGTCTTTCCCATCCACAAAGATATATCTAATAAGGATGATATCAGGTATGGCACAGCAACAAAATACTCAAGTAATTCCTTCCGGTTTTCACATACAACAAGCACTGCCGGCTGAAATTCAGCGCCCAGCTTATGGATGATTTTTTTTAATTGTTTGTTAGAGATTATATGTTCTCTGTTTTTTATTAACATAAGATTTCTCATTTCCCCTTTATTCTGCTCCTGCCATGGATACCTTGGCGGAATATCGCTGAAAAAAGCCGTTTTAGTGGGATTATCCCTGCCAAAACGGCTTATTTCCTATTTCTGTTCCACCAACTGCTGAATTACCTCTATTGTTTCTTCCAGTTCCTGAGCAATTGTCTCTATGGATTTTCCTTTCGCCACTTTCTTTTCAATCAATTCTTATACCTTTCTCTATACCTTTCTCTACTCCCTCCTCAAATCGAACTTCCAAAGCATCTTCCATATTGAACTCCGTATACAGCATATTCACCGCCTCCGATCCATGTTCCGCCAGAAATCCGCCATCATGCCAGCTTCCAGGCAATCCTTGATTGCTTGAACAATTGCTTCATCACGGTTCCTTCCGGCTTTCTGACAATCCTTGATCCGCTGAATAAACCATGAATACTCATATAAA
>Ga0153941_1000358_pt1 | contig 20382 bp, 18 predicted proteins | sample TSNJ025MetaG_FD_104733 | JGI IMG/M metagenome (GOLD analysis project Ga0153941, IMG submission 104733) | Attine ant fungus gardens microbial communities from New Jersey, USA - TSNJ025 MetaG | ecosystem: Host-associated > Fungi > Mycelium > Unclassified | place: USA: New Jersey, Brendan T. Byrne...
GGAATTACTGAAAAAAATATCTTAAAGCGTGAGCAACTTCGTCATCGATGTAATCACCATATGTTTATTGCCTGTGCAAAATCCATCCATTCCTGTCATGAAATTGATCCCGATGCGAAAATAGCACCAGTTATGGCATATTGCCCGATATTTCCGAAGGACAGCAGTCCGATCAATGTATTGGCAGCCAAGAATTGTGAGGATTTATACTTCCATTATATGATTGATGTACATGTACTGGGAGAATATCCGGGCTATTATGTAAGGTGGTTGAAAGAGAATAACTGGGACTTTGAGATTTCTGATGAAGACAAGGGTATTTTGAAAAGTGGTAAACCTGATTTCTTTGCTTTTAATTATTATCGTTCCAACTGTGCAGAGTACTGTTCGAATGATGTGGATATTGAACTTGTGGAAAAATACAGAGTAGATGCACGAAGGAGAATTTTGCCCGGCATCTGCAGATGTATTGATAATCCCAACCTTGAAATTTATCCATTAAACCAATGGAGACTTGACCCAATTGGCTTACATATTGCATTTCGAAATGTATATGAACGTTGTCATCTGCCGTTAATGTTATGTGAAAATGGGATCGGGGTTCCTGATAAGTTAGAGGATGATTTGAAAATTCATGACAATTATCGCATTGAATATTTGCGCAATCATATTATGCAGGTAAAAGAAGCGATTGATGATGGAATTCCGGTACTCGGATATCATATCTGGACCTTGATGGATGTTTTAAGTACAAGCGAAGGCTTTAGAAAACGGTATGGTCTCGTATATGTAAATCGTGATGAACATGGTGGGGATTTGAAAAGATATAAAAAGGATAGTTTTTATTGGTATCAGGAGCTTATTTGTGCTGATGGGGAAACTATAAATGATTAGCGTAAAAGTTTGAATCAACTATTTGAAAATACCCTGATAGCTAAACACAATTCGTGTCTTGCTGTCAGGGTACAATTTTCCCTTGATCAGTCACTTTAATCCAAATACAGCCCGCCGTTTACGTCCATACAGTATCCTGTGATATAATCGGAAAATTTTGAGGACAAATATACTATGGGAATTGCGATTTCCTCCGGCCGGGCTCCGCGCTTTTGAGGCAGGAGGTGCAGGTTATCTTCCACCAGTTTCTTCTGGGAATCCATCAGCCCCACTGCCACTGAGTTTACCGTCACTCCGTATTCACCGAGTTGCTTAGCGAGCATCTTACTGAATCCGAACATAGCCGATTTTGATGCCGCATAGCTTACGCCAGTGGCGATCTGCCCGCTCTTTCCGAAAAAGGAGGTGACGCTTACAATTTTGCCATACCTGTTTTTGATAAACTCATCTGCTGCAAACTTACTCAGATAATAAGCGATTTTCACACTTGAGTCGAATACGGTGTCCCACTGCACGCTATCCGATTCGGTAATGAAGCTTTCATCGCAACAGTCGAAGTTGTTTACCAGTATGTTTAAGTGTCCAAATTGCTCCACGGCGGTCATTATTAGCCTCTTTGCTGTTTCCTCACTCGACAGCGTCTCCCTGTACAGTACCAGCCTGCCGCTTCCATGGTCATTCAGCCTTTCTTGTAAGAACGCTATACCAGCGCTTTCTTGCTCTGCTGACAGTACTACATCGGCACCCAGTTCAAGCATAGCCTTCGCAGTGGCGATTCCGATTTCGCCGTCTCCGCCGGTAACGATGGCTGCCTTCCCTTTCAAAAAGGGAGTGTGCATCTCCTGAAAATATGTCCTGTAATCCATGGTTTCCCCTTTCACTAATTCATATAGAGCCCGCCATTTAGGTCAATGGTCTCGCCAGCAATATAGGACGAGGCGGAGCTGGCGAGGAACAGAACGGCGGCGGCAATTTCCTCCGGCCTACCAAGCCTCTTGAGGGGAACCCTTTCGGCAATGCTTTTCAGTTTCTCCGGACCCCTGCCTGCGACCATGTCGGTGAGCGTGGTTCCCGGAGCCACTGCGTTGATTTTAATTCCGTTTGAGGATTCCTGGACGGTAAGGTGCCTGGTCATAGATATCATGGCGGCCTTGGTGGAACAGTAGTGCACACCGGGCAGAGCGAATGCCATCTTGCCGCCCATGGAAGCCATGTTAATGATACATCCTTTCCGTCTTTCCCGCATATGCCGGATAGCGGCACGGCAGCCGTAAAAGGTCCCATTGTAATTGATGCCCGTCACCCGCTCCCATTCCTCGTCGCTAATATCTGTAATAAAATGATCAATGAGAACTCCTGTGTTATTTACCAGAATATCCAGCTTGCCGAACTTTTCTATCACATATTCTATGGCTTTATCAAAGCTTTCACTATCAGAAACATCAGTATATATTGCCTCACACAAGTAGCCCTGTTCTGTCATCTCGCGCTCAAGCTCTCCAGCCTTTTCCATGTCGATATCGGAAATAACTACCCTGGCGCCAGCCACCGAAAATGCATACACCACTGCCTCGCCAATTCCACGGGCACCACCTGTCACGAGAGCTACCTGACCTTCCAATGTAAATATCGATTCCATCTTTCCCTCCCTGCTAAATGCCGCAAGCGTTAATTGGCGGCGTTTAAAACGTTAAGCTTGTTTACCGTATCTGTGGCCATTTCAAGGATCATCATGGAGTCCACTCCATAGGCGATGAAATTACAGCCGATGTCCAGCCAGCGTTTAGAGTCGGCCATATCCATGCTGAACATTCCGACAGACAAACCTTGGACTCTGGCTTTTTTTACCATTTCAGTCAAGGTTTCTATAACAAGAGGATGATCCAGCTGACCGGGCACGCCCAGCGACATGGACAGATCCACCGGGCCGAGCAGCAAGCCGCCGACACCCTCCACTGCGATGATATCATCAAAAACGTCAAAGCCCTCCTTGCCCTCAACCTGCACCAACAGCGTGGTTTCGGCATTTGCTCTGCTGTAGTAGGAGATATCTCCCTTGCCGAACTGATTGGAGCGTACACATGGGCAGGAACCCCGCATCCCCTGGGGGGCGTATTTACCGTAATAAACCAAATCCTTTGCCTGCTGCGCGCTGGAAACTCCGGGGCAGATGATGGCGGATGCGCCCAGGTCAAGGGTTTTCTTCACATAAGTGTCAGCGCACTCGGGAATGCGCACCACTGTTGTAACACCCACCGCTTCGGCGGCTCGTATAAGCTCCAGTGTTATCCCTGCTTCGGTCACCGAATGCTCGTTGTCAATGATAACGAAATCAAATCCAGCATGTCCGTAAATCTCTACCACTTCTGGACTGGGCATCTGGATGAAGCTCCCAAAAAATCTTTCCTTCTCCTTCATAAGCGAACCAAATGTTTTCGACATAGTCTTTCTCCTCGTCTTTCAGCAATATTCCCTCTTTTGGGAATAATAATTTTAGCTGCGAAATATTTAACCCACCGCGTTCGGCAGGAACATAACAATCTGCGGGAAAATCATCAGGAAGATCATAACCACCGTCAATATGCCGCAGACATACAATACCTCCGGAAAAGTATCCTCAATTTGAATCCCCAAAATTTTTGTGGATGTAAAGAGACATACCGCCAGCGGGGGCGTTGATGCCCCAATACAGAGGTTCAGTATCATAAAGATACCAAAGTGTACCGGATCCAATCCCAATTCAATGGCGACCGGGTAAAGCATGGGAGTAAGAAGGATAATGATGGATGTAGTCTCCATGAAAGTCCCCAGAAAAAGCAGCAGTACGGCTATCAGCCCAAAGATAATAACCGGGTTTTGCGTCAGACCCAGAATGCCGTTTGCCACAATAGTGGGAACATTCTGCGTGGCTAAAATCCACCCAAAAGGCGCTGCGTTCGACATAATAAAAAGGATGACCGCCGTGCTTACGGCGCACTTGGCCCCGATGTTCACCAGATCCGAAATCTTTAGATTGCGATATACAAAACAAGTTATGATCAGCGAATACACGACCGCGACCACCGCCGACTCGGTCGGGGTGAATATCCCGCCCATGACTCCGCCGAGAATAATAAGTGGCATCATTAATGGAAGCAGCGCGTCACAAAAGATTTTGACGACCTCATGAAAGGAATAGTTTGCTTTTTCGACCGGATATTTTCTTTTGGCCGATAAAAAGACAACCAGGCCGATAAGAGCCAGTGCACACAGTATCCCTGGGATATATCCACCTAAAAACATTTTTCTGACGGATACCCCGGTGCAGCTGCAATAAACGACCATAATAACACTTGGCGGTATCAGGCTGCCCAGTGAGCCGGCCCCTGAAAGCAGTGAAGCCGTGAGTCCCTTGCCATAACCCCGGTCTACCATTTCAGGGCCAACTATGCCGCCGATGGCTGCCGTCGTGGCTACGCCTGAGCCCGATATGGCGCCAAAGAACGCGGATGCCGCTACGCCGGCGGCACCTAGACCGCCGGGTATCCAGCCGAGGATTAGATTAGCGAGTCTCATCAGGCGCTGTGTACATCCGTAAGACATGATTTCACCCGAAAGTATGAAGAGCGGAAGAGCCATAAGGGGGAAGGAATTAATCCCGTCCACCATTTTTTGTGCTACAATATTGATGGGGGGATATCCCTGGAGCATGAGATATGCGGTGGAGGTCATCCCAATCGCAAAAGCGACGGGTACGCCAATCACCAGAAGCACTACCAGCAAAACAAGTATTAATGCAATCATTTTTTTGTGTCCTCCTTCCTGATCTCGCGGTAATTCAGTACCTGCTCAATACTGAGCACAACAAAGTAGAATATCATAATAATTCCGCTAAGTGGCAGGGAAAAATATATGTATCCCAACGGAATCTTCAGGCCGGTGCTGATGTTTCGCAACCCGATCGCAGTAACCTTAAACGCATAATTTGTAATGACACACATCCATGCCATACAAAGAAGATTAACGAAGATCTCCATGATGATCTGCTTTTTGACAGAAAGAAGACCTACAAAAAATCCCATCCTTGTATGGGCCTTTTTTCTCACAGCAATTGCCGTACCCAAAAAACAACTCCAAATCATGGTATAAATTCCCAGCTCCTCGGCCCAGTACAGTGATTTATGGAGGATATATCTGGTCACTACCTGACCCAAAATGGCCGCCACCATCACTATAAACAGTGCCAACAAAATATATTCGATTGCTTTAGTTATATAATCAACAGTTTTATTCACCAAATCCATTCTCTGCATTCCTCCTCCTACTTTTCGGAACGTCAAGTAACGTGTTATTTCATGCTGTCCAAAGCAAGGTTCAGGATATCTTCCCCATGCGCGGAGGTATAAATCTCCCAAACCGGTTTCATGATCTCCACAAATGCATCCCGGTCGACATCGTTGACCTCCATACCATATTCCCTCATTTTATCCAGTGCCGCATCGTTAACCTCCTTGCTCACCTGACGCTGATAAGTTTTTGCCTCCTCGCCGCATTTGGTCAGAACATCCTGCACGTTTTGGGGATAGCTATCCCAAATATCCTGGTTAAATACCAGTGGGCAGACGTTGTAAATGTGTCCGGAGATCGAAAGATATTTCTGCACTTCATAAAATTTACTGCTCTCTATATTGGAAAGCGGGTTTTCCTGACCGTCCACAGTCCCCTGCTGCAGAGCGGTAAATAGCTCCGGAAATGCTATTGGAACCGCACTTGAGCCTGTAGATTCAAACATCGCCAGTCTTAGGGTGCTAAGTCCACTTCTAAATTTAATTCCCTGCATATCCTGTGGTTCTACGATGGGGCGGGTGTTGTTGGTAAAGTGGCGTAATCCGTTTTCCCAATAGTTGATGCAATAGGCACCATTGGCAGCAAAAACCGCCTCCTTGAGTGCATCGCCGAAGGATCCGTCATATGCCTTATAGGCGGACTGTTCATCCGGGAACAAGAATGGAATCTCTTCCACCTCTGCCACGGGAGCAAAGCCGGACCAAGGCGAAATACCACCGGATATAACAGCGTCCAGCGTACCATCCAGCACTTGCTGCACCATTTCGACATCGCCGCCCAGCACACTACTGGGGTAAGATTCAATTGTGATCATTCCGTCTGTCTGCTCCGACACAAGCTGCGCATACTTCTCAAGTCCCTGCTGAACGGGATGAGTCTGTGCGAAAACGTGTCCAATTTTGATCGTAATCTTTGGCCAATCGCCAGATGCTTCCCCAGTTTGAGGCATGGAAGAAGGCGAACCTGCGCAGCCCGTCAAAAGTAAGACCGTCATCGTCATTGAAAGAATTTTGCCTGACATTTTTTTGCCCATTTGTACACTCCTCCTTTTATTGTGATTGCAAAGTGGTAAATTATTTTACCACTTAAGGGGATAATAACACATGATCATAATAAAAGCAACTGGAAAAATATACAAATATAACAAAAGATATCTGAGATTTCACAGAACACTGTAGAAATAGGGTTGATTTCATAAAAAGGTGCCTGACGGATAAAACAAGATACATAGTTGTTAGTTAAAAAAATCCATGATATAGTAAACAAAACAAGAATTTTGAATGTAAAAACGGGAGGTACCAAATGCTTAACACAATAGAACATAAAATCATCAGGGCGTTGGCTAGCTATATTGAGACTGCCACTCTCTACCCTGGGGACAAACTTCCCGGCGAACGAGAGCTTGCTTCTATTTGTGGCGTCAGCCGCCCTTCACTGCGAAAGGCTCTCGATGTTCTGGCCGATAACAGCATCGTTACCATCAGACATGGCAGTGGTACTTACCTCAATCAGGATGCGCCCTTTTTACTGCGAGAATATATCAGTAGACATTTTGGAATCACTATCCCCCAAAAAAGTTACTACGACTTTATGGAGACCCGTGAACTCATAGAGATAAGCGCAATTCGGCTGACTGCTCTCCGTGCGACTCCCGAATTCATTCGGGAGCTGGAGCAGATCACCACCAGGATGAGCCTGTCTTCCGGTGACTATAGTAAATATCATTTAGAGGACTCGAATTTCCACCTCACATTAATTAAGGGAACACAGAACAAAATACTGATTGAAACATACTCCACCATCCGCGAGGCGCTTTTCACCTATATGATTGAGGTCGGCAAGGTAATTCCAGACGAAAATTATATACCTGGCATCAGCTTGGCGGAACATCTTCAGATATTGGAGTGCATCAAAAAACGGGATCCTGATCGCGCACAAAAACTTATGAAAAAGCATATGCAGACGGCATGGGATATCGCCAATCGCTATTTACGCGAAATGGGTCTTGACTCTGATGAGACTTTTAATGGCCATTGAGGCCCCGGTGTGGATGAAATGGAAGATTGACGGGCCGTTTTATTAAAGTATCAGAGTAATATTTTTGTCAAATAACCCTATAAAATTTGGTAACAGCCAGGAAATCCGAGTAACTGACTTATAATAATCAGTGCTCGGATTTTTATTACACATTTTTATTTGACATTTACCTAAAGAATGTAGTAGCAAATAAATTTAGAATATTATGGAAGATTTATAAAATAAAGAGGATTAATGTATATTTTTTATGCAATTTGCTTGACATTTTTTATAAACTAATTTATAATCAATGTTATAACTAACGAAAAGTGTTATATATAACATCAGGAGGTAATGATGACTGAAAATCTTAAAAACTATGATCGCATTCATTGGCAGGTACAACCTAAGTTGGGAGCGACCAAACAACTTTCAGAAAACCTGACAGGATGCAATTGTGGTGACTTGCCGCAGCAAATAGTTGACCATGTAAAAGTATTGCTGTTGGATGCACTTGCGTGTATTCTTATGGGTTCAGAAAAAGATGCCTGTGTCAAGCTGCTATCTTTCGCTGTCTCACAGGGAGGGAAACAAGAATGTAAGGTCGCTATGTGCCATTTTCGGACTAACCGATATATGGCCTCACTGTTGAACGGTTCGTACTGCCAGGCTTCTGGCCTTGATGCGCAGACGGATGAAATGCTGCATTGTGCAGGTGTTGTAGTTGCCTCTGCCCTGGCAATGTCGGACATGCTTATCAGCGAAGGCAATCGCCTGATTGCCGCCATCGCTCTTGGCTGGGAAACCATGTGCCGCCTTCATCGTGCCGCCGTCTGTGTCCCGGATACCCGGCCTTTGGATCCTACCTCCACGTTTGGACCGTTTGGTGCCGCTGTGGTTGCTGCCAAACTGTTGGGATTCTCCGCATTTGATATGGAAAATGCACTGAGTCTTTGCCCTGCACAGGCAGCTGCTCCAGCACGTGCCATGCTTACGCAAAGCGAGGTTGGCTTGCTGCATGCCGGCTTCGCATCGTCGTGGGGGCTCCGCAGCGCTTACCTTGCCAAGGAAGGGTTATCTGGCCCGCGGCATATCCTTGAGGGGAATATGGCTTTTTTTAAGTGTGTCAGTGGTTTTCACGATGATGATCAAACAACACGTTATAATATTGATTTCGTTAATGAACGTTTTGGCGAACAATGGTTCCTTGAAAATACGAAATTCGTGCTGAGCGATGGCAGTGTCTCCGAGCAAATCCCGGACTTTTCGGAAATAGAGAAAAAGTTTACGGCGGTTTGTGATAAATTATTAATTGACGAAAAAAAACGAAACCTGGTGATCTGTCAGATCAGAAACCTTGAGAATGTTAATGATTGCTCAGCGTTTCTCAAACTGCTTAATCGTGAGGAGAAAAGTAGATGAATGAGACAACAAAATTAGCACAATGGCTTGCCGAACTAAGTTATGAGGATCTTCCCGAGGAAGTGGTCAATTTTACAAAACGGTTTATTTTTGATGACGTGGGCTGTATGCTTGGCGGTGCTTTACAACTTGGTAATAAGTCAATATTGCGGGATGTGATCAGCGCGGAAGAGAACGAACAAAGCACGGTCGCATTATACGGAGTAAGAACCAGCGCACCGTTGGCTGCTTTGGTAAACGGAGCGTTTATTGCCGGTTGGGACTATGACTCCATGGCTGCTGAGGGTGGTGGTCATATGGGTTCTCAGACAGCAGCACTTCTGGCAGTGGCGGAAGGCTTGCAGGTAACCGGGAAGGACCTCATTTTAGCGGAGTGTGCTGGAATTGAAGCACAATGCAGAATCGGCCGGTGTGCACTGGTGCGCCATAAGGGAGTCGGCGGTGGCGGCGCTCATCCATGGCATTCCAATACAGCTCTTGGTCCTTTTGCCGCTGCGGTAACTACTGCAAAGCTGTTGGGTTTTGACGCAGAAAAAATGGAGCACGCGATTGCTATTGCGGTCAGCAATTTGGGTGGAAATTATCAGCACTATTTTTCCTGGGGTTCCAGTGTAAAGAGGGCCAGATGCGGAATCGGAGCCTGGAGTGGTGTTCGGGCTGCTTTGCTGGCGGCCGAGGGCCTTCGTGGGCCGGAACAATCGCTGGAAGGAAAATGGGGCTGGGCTGAGGCCATCGTGGGCAGACAGGATAGCGGAGAGCCCTGGTTTGATACTTCGCTCATCACGGAAGGCTTTGGTGAAAAATGGAACTTGCTTTCTTATAACACAAAGGCAGGCGGCTGCGGCTGCGTGACGACCTTACAATGTCCAACGCTGACAGCGGTAGAACTAAAGAGGAAGCATCCTTTTGACTATAAAGACGTAATATCTGTGGAAGTACAATTCAAGGATGACTATGGGCTGCAGCAGGCAGGTCAAAACCTGGGAACACAACTGGGAGAAACGCCGGAACAGCGTCTTGGAACCAGCGGGTGGAGTTTACAGTGGATGGTAGCGGAGGCTTTGGTGGTGGGTATCCCCGGAATCAGGGAGCAACTGAATAATATCAGGCCTTATGGAAAATATAAGGAAATAGAAGAACTTTCCACTAAGGTTTTTGGAACCGTCAATCCTGACTATTACAGGGAGCATTTTGGTTCTAAGCCACATCACAAATGGGGTGGCCGTGTCATTATTACACTGAAAGATGGGGAGATGCTTGAACACGAACCCGTTATACATCCAGGCTGTAGAATGTCTGACGGGGATGATAAGTTTAGTGCGCACGTTGGTGCAATCAATACCATCAATATGGAGCAGTTAGCAGAGAAATTCAGGATGCAGGCAGATATTGCCGGATTCACAAGTGAAGAGCAAGATATGATCATGTCGTTTATTCTTACGATGGAACAACAGCAGAGCATTCACGACCTGATTGCACATCTCGTTCCACAGCAGATGATTGAGCGAAAAGCACAATAAAAAAGGAGAAGCAGTATGGGAAAAAAGATTATGAGCATAGTAATAGCTTTTATGTTTACGCTGGCTTCCTGCTCGCCGGCGGCACCGCAAAACAACACAGAATCACAAAACAGCACAGAATCGAAAAGTATTCCAGAACCGCAAAGCAGCACCGATCCACGCGCCGGCAAAGTCATTTGGGCGACCGCGCAGGATCTGACATCGGCGGATGCATATATGTGGGATGTGTCGGGAGACATCCAAATCCACTGCTTAGCCATTGAAGGTTTGATGGAGCACATCGGATGGAATGAATATATTCCGGCGTTGGCAGCAAGCTGGGACATCAGTTCCGACAGCCTGACTTATACTTTCCACCTTCGTGAGGGCGTAAAATTCCATAGCGGAGATGACTTTACTGCAGATGATGTGGTTTGGTCTGCACAAAGGCTGAAGAACATGCCTACGGGCAGCGTTGCCGGTCATCTTAGTACTCTTGAGGAGGTCACCGCAATTGATGCCAAAACTGTCGAAATGAAATTTTCACAACCCAATCCGATGATATTCTTTGATCTATCCTATCTGCGAATTTATTCGCAGGCGCAAGCGGAGCGAGACGGAGAGAACTTTTATGAAGAATTCGTCGGCACTGGTCCGTGGAAGCTCCAACAATGGAAGCCGGGTGAGTACATTCGCTTTGAAAAGAATACCGACTGGTGGGGCACCTTTAAAGAGGGTTGTCCAGATGTGATTGAGCACAGGCCCATCCCTGAGGAGGCGACCCGCCTTGCCGCACTTCTCTCTGAGGAAATTGACATTATTCCGATGGTGCCTGTAGAGTCGCAGTCTCAGCTGACGGATACCGATTATCTGTATACTCAGGGTCTTTCCGGGATCAACTGCATTGATCTTGTAATGAAAAACGACACCGTCCCATTTAATAACACGAAAATGCGTCAGGCAATGGATATGCTCGTTCCCCGCGAGATGATCGTTAACGATTTGCTGGGGCAGGGAACACCCGCAAACATTTGGTCACAATCTTTCTACGCATGGTTTCCACAGGAACTGGAGGGTGTTATAAAGCCCTATGATGAGGAACAAGCCAGGCAGTTGATCTCCGAGTCCGGCTATAACGGCGAAGAGATTCGCATAATGACAAGAAAAGGCAAGTCAGAAAAAGATGTGGAGATCTGCGAACTGCTTGCCAATATCTGGAACAAAGTGGGACTGAATGTCAAGGTTGAGGTAGTTGCTGATGCCGCTTTCACAGAGAGACGTGCTTCCGGAGATTATGAAATGTATATGACAGCATGGGATATTAACAGTCCGGGGTTTTATTATCGCGATAAGTTTAAGTCGCATAACATCAATCGTGCGGCCGTAGACCCTAAATTTGAAGAGATGGTCAGTGATATTTGCAATGAAATGGATATTACAAAGTATAATCAGAAGGTTATGGATCTGGAACGTTATCTTTATGAGGATCCGGCTTGCTTACACATCTATTACCCGCAGCTTACATGGGGCTTGAGCAAGCGTATTCAATCGTTAGAGACTGTTGGCGGGTATTTGACTCTGAGAATGCACAATGTTGTGCTGGATCCCACCGCCAGGGCTAAGTGATATTTTCCTGGATACAGCGGATCGTGAGCTGCCGCCCACGATCCGGCCTCCGGTATATCACCAGACATCGGAAAGGCTTGAGAAATGGAAAAATATATTATACGGAGAATCTTTATTTCGGTTATTGTACTTTTTGGAGCATCAATCGTTGCGTTCTTACTGCCAAGACTTACTTCCGGAGATCCGGTGTTAATCTACATGTCTGAAAACGCAACACCCGAAATGCTTGAACAGGCCAGAGAGCATTGGGGGCTTAATGATCCATATATCTTACAATATTATACATTTATTAAAAAAGCGTTATCTGGTGACATGGGCAGATCTCTTTCAACAGGGAGACCGACCATTCAAATGGTGGGCGAAGTATTTCCCAATACGCTGAAATTGGCCGTTCTCGCCTGGACATGGGCGGTGCTGTTGGGAGTTCCATTGGGAATTCTCACGGCAAGAAAGCGTAATACATTAATTGATGTGCTTATCAGAACGTTTGCGATGCTGGGGCGGGGCATGCCGCATTTCTGGCTGGGCATTATGATGATTTTCTTATTTGCCAGCCGTTTGCGATGGTTACCGTCGTCCGGATTGGGGGAAGGAATCGAACAAATAAAATATTTAATAATGCCGTCTTTTGTCCTCGGAACAGGTACTTTATCTCTGATTATTCGCATGGAACGTGCAGAAATCCTGGAAGTATTTCAGAAGGAGTACATCCGGACAGCAAGAGCCAAGGGATTACGCAATATGACAATTACTTATCGCCATGCGTTAAAAAATGCAGTCATTCCGCTTATTACGGTAATGGGGCTGGAAATTGGTGCACTTATGGGCGGTGCTATCGTTACGGAAACTGTTTTCGCTTACCCGGGTATTGGCCGCCTGGCGGTCAAAGCTATCTATGATCATGATTATCCGATGATACAAGTGTTGATTTTGGTGTTTTCACTGACCTACATTCTTATTAATTTTGTTGTAGATATTATTTATGTTTATGTAGACCCACAGATCAGATATTCGTGACTATGGAGGCGGAATGAATGAGAAATAGTTTTTCGAATACAGTAAAGACAATATTAAAAAATCCTGGTTTAACCATTGGCTTGATTGTACTTGGTTTTTTTGTGCTAATGGCAGTGTTCGCCCCATGGCTTGCTCCATATCCGCCCGATGAGATGGATTTGTCCAGGAGGCTTTTAGCCCCCGGGGCGATCTCCAAGGCAGGGACATACCACTTATTTGGTACGGATTCACTGGGCTGCGACCTGTTGAGTAAGACGATATATGGAGCGCGGGTATCTCTTTTGGTTGGTTGTCTGGGGTCGGTTCTTGCCGGAATCATAGGCACTGCCCTCGGCTCCATTGCCGGTTACTTTGGCGGTATGACAGACGAGTTCATTATGCGTATTGTCGATGTAGGCCTGTCCATACCTTTTGTGCTGCTTGCTATGACTATAAGTATGGTGATGGGCGCGGGTTTGCTGAATGTCGTGATCGTACTATGCCTGACCGGTTGGATGCAGTTTGCGCGCGTAACGCGTGGGGCGGTGCTGAAAATTAAGCAAGAGGTATTTATGGAAGCAGCCCAGGCCTATCAATGTCCTCCCGGCAGAATTATATTCAGGCATCTTATTCCAAATCTTGTAGCGCCGATTATAGTCATTTGCAGTCAACAGTTTGGTATTATGATTTATTCGGAAGCGACACTGTCTTTCCTGGGGTTCGGTGTATCGATCAATACGCCTACCTGGGGCAGGATGATTTCCGATGGCCAAAGCTACATTGCCAGCTCATGGTGGATCAGTACAATTCCGGGGATTGTGCTAACTGCCATGGTAATCACGGCATTTCTCATAGGAGATGGATTAAGAGATTATTTGGATCCGCGGTTAATGAATTAATCATTATGGAAGAGAGGCGATCAAATTGGGATTGACAATGGCGGAGAAAATTTTTTCTCGAAAGAATATAAGTGAAAAAGAAGCACGGGCGGGGGATATTATTACGGCCCGGATTGACGGAGCGATGCTGTTCATGCCTTTCGATGCTATTCACCATCATATGGTGAAATCCGGCATGCCACAAGGACTGCCCAGAGTGTGGGACAAAGAAAGCGTTTATTATGTCATGGACCATTTTCAGCCTGCGCAGAACTCACAAATTGCCGAAAGGAACAAGGTAGGGCGTGAAATGGCACACCGATTGGAGCTGAAATATGTGTATGACAGCATGCCTACCGTTGGGCACCAGACAATCTGCGACTTGGGCTTCGCACGCCCGGGAGAATTAATTATTGGTATTGATTCGCACTCTACTATGTATGGAGCACTTAATGCAGCAAGTACCGGCATAGGAGAAGCGGACATGGCCTATGCGCTGATGTTTGGTGAGCTGTGGTTCCAGGTGCCTCAAAGCATTAAGATCCGCTTACATGGAAAAACAAGAGCTTACCCTTTTGCAAAAGACATTCTGCTCTATCTGGCAGGTATGTATGGGGATGATTTTGCGCAATATCGCTCTGTGGAGTTTGCTGGTGAAGCTGCTGATGCCATGCCGGTTTTCGACAGGTTATGCCTGTCAACCCAAACCGTCGATGTGGGCGGAAAATTTGGGATCTTTGATTCAAATTCAGAGGTAGAACAGTATGTACGTGCCAGATCTGACAGAGCGTTCGAGACGGTAAGTGCCGACCCGGATGCGTACTACGAGAGGATCATCGATGTGGATGTAGATGAGCTTGGTTTCTATGTGGCCAAGCCACACCGAATCGGAAACGTGGAAAATGTGAATGATGTGAAGAATGTGCGCATCGACCAAGCGGTCATTGGATCATGCTCCAATGGGAGATTTGAAGATATTGATTTGGCGGCCAAAATTCTTAGTGGGAAAAAGATTGCTCCCCACGTGCGCTTTTTTATCCAGCCCGCTTCATGGGAGGTGTATCGCCAGTGCTTGGGTGCGGGTATCATCCCAACCATTTTGGACAGCGGCGCGTACCTTCTTGAGCCAGGATGCGGATGCTGTCAACCGATGAAGGGCTGCTTAAGCTCGGGAGAGGTATGTATAACTTCAACCACACGCAATTACAAAGGCCGCATGGGCAGCACCGATGCGCAAATCTATCTGGGCGGACCGGCAACGGTGGCTGCATCTGCTTTGGCTGGGGAGATTATAAGCCCCAAGGAGGTTCTAGATGAAATATTTTAAGGGTAGGGTTTGGAAGTTTGGAGATTCGGTGGACACAGATATTATTTCCCCCGGCGGTGACAAGGAAGGGTGGTCTGTTCATTCGACGATGTCGGCCCTGCGTCCGGAGTTTCCTGCCAATGTAAAGCCCGGCGATATTCTTGTGGCGGGGAAAAACTTTGGGTGCGGATCTCACCGTGAGTCAGCCAACGAGGTGCTGCACGACATTGGAATCAGTGTAATCGTTGCCGAATCAGTAGCAAGGATATTCTTCCGTGTAAGTATCAGTCTTGGATATCCCATCTTTATCGCGCCGGGAATCAGCGATATTGTTGAAGATGGGGATGAACTGGAAATTGATTATGTAAAGGGCGTAGCCCGGAATACCAAAACCGGACAGTCAGTCAAAGTAGCTTCCTTTTCTTCTTCTATTATGGAAATTTTCGAGGCGGGTGGATTGCTGCCTTTGCTGAAAACACGTTATGAGAGAGAAAGCATATGAGAGAAAAGACTTTGTTAATGACAGACAAGCCTGACGGCAATGCGGAATATGTACTGAGCGTTCGTAATCTCTGTACGTATTACTATAAAATATCGGGCATTGTAAAGGCGGTCGATCATGTTTCGTTTGATATCAAGCCTGGAGAAATGGTTGCGATTGTCGGCGAATCCGGATGTGGGAAGACGGCAGTGGCTTTGTCTATTCTCGATCTGATTCCAAACCCACCGGGAAAAATTACGGACGGCGAGATTCTCTTTGGCTCCAGGAATCTTCGGACATTGAGCGCGGAAGCGCTCAGGCAGATTCGCGGCAAGGACATTGGAATGGTCTTTCAAGAGCCAATGGCCTCGCTGAATCCGGTTCTGACGATTGGGCGGCAGCTCTCCGAGGGCATAATAGAGCACTTACATGTGACCCGCACACAGGCCACAACAAGAGCATGTGAGTTGTTGCGCAAGGTAGGTATTGCGAATCCAGAAAGCAGGCTGAATCAATATCCCTTTCAGCTTAGTGGCGGTATGCGTCAGCGTGTTATGATTGCCATTGCTCTTTCCTGTGATCCCAAACTCATCATCGCGGACGAACCAACAACCGCACTGGACGTAACCGTGCAAGCACAGATTCTTGAACTGATGAAGAAGCTGTGCAGCGACCTTAATGTTTCATTCCTTGTGATAACGCACAACCTTGGTATTGTCGCACGTTATGCCAATCATGTGAATGTCATGTATGCCGGGAGAATTATTGAGAAGGGTACCACCAATGATGTGTTCTGCAATCCCCTCCACCCCTATACGAAGGCACTGATGGAAGCGATTCCCCGCTTGGATTTACCGGCTAAGGAGCGTTTGGACGCTATTTGCGGGCAGCCGCCTGATTTATGTGATCTTCCTAAAGGATGCGCTTTTCGCCCTCGCTGCATGAGCGCACAAGACATATGTGCAGAAGAATACCCGCACTTTGTTGATATGGGTTGCAAGCATTTGGCTTCATGCTGGTTGTTGAAACGGTAGTTTTACAATATGGAAAGGATAGGATTGCTTGTGGATGGAAAAAGGAAAGTCTTGCTGGATGTACAGGGCTTAAAAATGTGGTTTCCAGTTACAAAAGGAGTCGTTTTCAAGAGAACGATTAACAATATCAAGGCTGTGAATAATATTAGCTTTTATATTGATGAAGGCGAGACATTAGGCCTGGTGGGCGAATCGGGGTGCGGAAAAACTACCACCGGCAGATGCATCCTGCGGTTTAATACGCCGACCGGAGGGAACATATGGTATGACGGAGAGAACCTAAACCAGCTGCAAGAGAAGGATTTGCTAAGGTTTAGACGGAATGTGCAGGTGATTTTTCAGGATCCCTATAGCTCGCTCAATCCTCGCATGAAAGTTCGCACAATCATCAGCGATCCAATGATTGTACACAAGCTGTATCAAACCAAAAGTGCACTGAACAACCGTGTGGATGAGCTATTGGAAATGGTTGGACTCAGTACGAGCATGGCTGACCGCTACCCTCACCAGTTCAGCGGCGGGGAGCGGCAGCGGATTGGTATTGCCAGGGCGCTGTCGTTAAACCCCAAGTTTATTGTCTGCGACGAGGCTGTATCGGCGCTGGATGTTTCGATCCAGGCTCAAATCGTGAACTTGTTTTCTGATTTGCAAAAGAAGTTAAACTTAACCTATCTCTTCATCTCACATGATCTGGCGGTAGTACGGCATATCAGTGACAGAGTGGCAGTGATGTATCTCGGTCATATCGTGGAAATTGCGGGAAAGGACGAAATTTATGCAAATCCAATGCATCCCTATACCAAGGCATTGCTCTCGGCAGTAGCAGTCCCTGACCCCATTTTAGAGGAAAAGCGTACCCGCATCATCTTATCCGGCGATGCACCAGACCTGCGCCATCAGATACGGGGCTGTGCGTTCCAGACGAGGTGTCCGGAGGCAACGGAAGAATGCAGTCATTGTGCTATGGAATTACATGAAAAGAGTCCAGGACACCTGGTTGCTTGCCTTAAGGTTTGAAATGAATTATAATAGGAGCAACAGTTTATAAAATATGATTATTGAATCATTCATTTGCTAGGTGAGGATAGATGAAAAAATACGAGAATAGTGATAAACGCGATATCCTGATAGAGGTTGCCCTGCTTAAGTATAAGATGGACCTATCGCAAATAGAAATTGCCAAAAGATTAAATATTTCCACAATGCAGGTATCCAGACTGTTGGAAAAGGCTCGCCAGTCCGGGATAATCAAAATTGAGGTTGATACCGGAGTATCAACCGATTCTGTGCTTGAGGCAAAGATTAAGGAACAGTATGATCTTAAGTCTGTCATAGTGGTGAAAACATCGAAAGCATCTGATCCAATTGATGATCTTGCACGTGCGGCGGCAATGTATATTGACTTGATTGTGGTACCTGATTCGGTGTTTGGAATTGCTGGCGGCAAGACAATAATGCGGATTATACCTCATCTGAAGCTGCCGTTGATCAAGCATGACAACGATATTGAGGTAGTTCAGTTAACTGGAGGATTGTTAAGCACAACGGTTGGGAATCCGCTTATATCGCTGCATGAATTTACCAGTCGATTTAATGCCAGAGGATATTTCCTAAACACCCCCATCTATGTCCCCCAGGCGATGGTAAGCAACTATCTTGATACAGGTAACTTTGCCAAAATCAACGAGCTGTGGAATCGATGCACGGTTTGTCTGGGAAGCGTGGGCGCAGTTGGAAAGGATTTCCTATTTTACGAGGAAGGATCTATCAGTGCCGAACAGATGGAGGAGGTTGAACGGAAAGGTGCGGTGGGCAATGTATTTGGGCGCTGGCTTGATGAGAATGGCGACTACATCGATTGTGAGTTAAATAACATGGTGATCAGTATTCCGCCAGATATCCTGAAAACTATTCCCGACCGAATTTTTGTATCAGGCTCCTACGAAAGAAGAAAGGCAGCCAAGGCGATTTTACAGAAAAAAATATATAATGTATGCGTCATCACTGATGCGATGGCTGCGGATTTGGTGTAAGCATGGGCAGATGATATGTGTTGGAGGTATTATGAAGATTTCAGATATTGAAGTATCCGCGTACAGTGCTCCCTATGACCTTCCTCATGCGAATGGGAAGTATACTTATTCAACCACCGATGTGGTGATTTGCAAAGTGTGTACGGATGAAGGCGTGGATGGCATCGGATGGGCACACGGTACCGAGGTTGTGTATGATACAATGATGAACCTTAAAAAACGGATAATTGGTGAGGATCCGTTTAACGTAGAGCGAATTTGGGAGAAAATGTATTTACCCAAAGTGTTTGGACGCAAGGGATTTGAAACGAGAGCAATCAGCGGCATTGATACGGCTTTGTGGGATATTATGGGCAAGGTTGCCGGCCGTTCTGTTCACCAGCTGCTGGGAGGTTACCATTCCTCTGTTCCTGCCTATATCGCGGGAGGCTATTACATAGAGGGGAAAAGCCAGGCGGACTTGCAAAAAGAAATGGCTGGAAATGTGAGCAAGGGAGCAAGGGCTGTCAAAATGAAAATTGGCGGTGCGCCGATAGCCGTCGACCTGGATAGAATTGATGCCGTTAGGGAAGCCATCGGACCCAATTGTATGCTGCTTGTGGATGCAAATAATGCGTATAACCGGATTGATGCGTTAAAGATGGGCCGTGAGCTTGATAAGCGCAATATCTATTGGTATGAAGAGCCTGTTTCTCCCGATGATATTGAAGGCTGTGCAGAGTTGAGCAGAAAGTTGGATACGCCGATTGCCATAGGAGAAAATGAGTATACACGCTGGGGATTCAAACAATTAATCGATGCTCATGCGGCGCAGGTGCTTAATGCTGATGCGTTGGTTCTTGGCGGAATTACAGAATGGAGGAAGGTTGCAGCACTCGCGCAGGCTGCCCATGTACTTCTCGCTCCACATGGAGATCAAGAAGTGCATGTCCATCTTGTGAGCGCGGTATCCAACGGGCTCATTGCAGAGTATTATGACACGAATCTGAATACGTTACTACACACGATGTTTGGGCAACATATGGTTCTTGATGGTGAGGGAAGGCTGACACCTCCAAACAGACCCGGTCTAGGCGTCGAGATCAATTTTGATGGGTTGGAGCCATATCGCGTCTATCCAAAGAAGAATTGAGGATTGTTATGATCTTGGTTGACTACCATCAAATGTGCACTGTTTTTAGAGAGATACTTTTGCAGGAAGGGCTGTCTTCCCACAGAGCCAGTTTATGCGCAACCATTCTCGCGGATAATACTCTGGATGGGGTTGCATCCCATGGCGTGAACAGATTTGGGCAATTCGTTGAGAAAATCAGAAATGGCCAGATGGATAAAGAGGCCGCCCCGACAAAAACAACTGCTTTCGCAGCATTTGAGCAGTGGGATGGGAACAGTGGCATCGGTCCGTTAAATGCACTTGCGATGATGGATCGAGCCATGGAGTTGTCTGATGAATATGGCTTAGGAATGGTGGCGCTGCGCAATACAACACACTGGATGCGCGGTGCTACATATGGTTACCATGCCGTATCCCGGGGATATCCTTGTATCTGCTGGACCAATACCATGGCGAATATGACGCCTTGGCAGTCTTCGACAGAATCCATTGGAAACAACCCGATTGTTATTGGTATGCCAGGTAAGAAAACGCAAGCTGTACTTGATATGGCTCTCAGCCAGTATTCCTATGGTACACTGCAGACGATAAATTCCTTTCATGAACTGCTGCCATTTGATGGAGGATTTGACAGAGCCGGAAATCTGACCAGAGATCCAGGGGCATTACTGCAAAGCAGACGCGTGCTGCCGATTGGCTTGTGGAAAGGATCTGGATTGTCCATATTAGGGGATCTCCTGGTTTCAGTGCTTTCCCA
>Ga0153941_1000359_pt1 | contig 20309 bp, 15 predicted proteins | sample TSNJ025MetaG_FD_104733 | JGI IMG/M metagenome (GOLD analysis project Ga0153941, IMG submission 104733) | Attine ant fungus gardens microbial communities from New Jersey, USA - TSNJ025 MetaG | ecosystem: Host-associated > Fungi > Mycelium > Unclassified | place: USA: New Jersey, Brendan T. Byrne...
ACTGGCATCATTAATTATTCTAAGATAAATAAGTTTGAGGTGATTTTTATGACAGATGAGTGGGCAAAGTATAGTTTCATTTCCACTTGACAGAGCCGAACGCTGTAATGTATTCTATAAGCTAAAATATTGGATTCTGACAGGAACACATTTAAAATTAAAATTCAGGATAAAAAGTTGGAGGACGCAGTAAATACCTAAAGAGGGAAAGGTTCGTAAACAAAAAAAGATAGATTGGAATTTGAGAATATGAAAAAGAAAATGAAGTGGATTATAATAGCAGCAATTTTAGCAGTATTGATTTTAACAATATTACTTTTTCTTAACAAGAGGGGACAAACGGACATTTTTGTGGACGATGCCATACCTCGTTTAACCGTAACAAGCTCTGCTTTTGAAAATTTAGGTGTCATACCCGATAAACATACCGGGCGGGGCGAAGATATTTCACCAGATCTTGCGTTATCCGAACTTGCGGAAAGTGCGGTATCCATAGCAATCATTATGGACGACCTTGATGTGCCATGGAAATCCAACTATACGCATTGGGTTATCTGGAACATTCCCCCTGTCACTCACATCCCAGAGGGTCTTACGCAGGGTATAGAGATACCTGAGCTTGACGGCGCGATACAGGGAGTTGCTTTTGGCCGCAATCGGTACAGGGGACCTATGCCGCCTTTTGGCACACACCGCTACCAATTCCATGTTTTTATACTTGACACCACATTGGATTTAGACAGCTCCTGTGGGAAGAGCGATTTGCTTGACGCAATGGAAGGGCATATTCTGCAATATGGAACTTTAACAGGCTGGTATCCGCGCACCGCCAGATTGAGGTGAAATGCGAGATGTTAAATGACCTTTTTGATGAATTCATTGCGCTATCTACAAAACTAAGAAAAGAATATCATAAGAGTTTAGGTGAAAAATTTAGTAATTGGGAAGAAATTCTTCGCTCAATAGATACTGATATGCCTTCTCTGTTTCAAATAACATACAGTAAAGTATCAGGTACAAGAAGAGATATACAGAAGCAAGAGTTAATGGATTTTATACCAGGTTATAGATTGATTCACATATCTGAACTAAATTATGAAAAGAATACATTAAATAAAATTTATAATCAATGCAATAATGATAAAATTCAAAAAGTAATTCCATACTTGGCAAATTACGCAAGTGATTTCATATGTTATGGTAAAATGACTGATGGTAGAGATGTTGTAGTTTCTATTATGCATGATGAACAACAACCAATATTAATGCATGAAAGCATAGAGAAATTTTATGAGACAATTTGTGAGTTTTATAAGGATAATGTATATTTTTTGGATGCAGATGGGTATTTAGATTATGATTATAAGAGAGAAGGAAAAATAGGCGCAAAAATTAATGAAAATATTAATTATTGGACAGAGTGAAATTTTTACTGTACCAAAGCGAATGAAAATGAAAGAAGCAAACTTATATGAAAGAAGCAGAAGGGATGTGCCATGAAATGGTAGAGAACAGGAGGGTGAACCAAAATAAAATTATTTACCTACAAGCAATGTAAGGGAAAAATATATAAAATGTAATAGATGCAGAAATATCATGGCACAAAGCAACCAATAGTTGCATAATAGTTGGTAGAAAGTAGCCATAAAAGCTGATATATTTGACTCATCAAAATAAGGAAAGGTGGTCAAAAATGGATACATTAGGTAAAAGAATCTCGCACTACAGAAAGGAAAGGGGTCTGTCGCAGGAAAAGGTTGCCGAACATTTGATGGTCAGTCGGCAGGCTGTTACGAAATGGGAAAATGATAAATCCAGGCCAAGCACAGATAATTTGCTGAGGCTGGCTGAATATCTTAATGTACCTGTATCAGAATTACTCGGGCACTCCACATCCAAACCGTTAGTTATTGGGAAAGGTCCATCTGTCTGCTGTTGCTTATCCATATTGTGTACGATTGCATATGTGGTTTCAGGTATTATTACAGGTAACCTAATGGCAGGAATCGTAATATGTATGGTTGCAATATCCATTATGATGCAGTTGTTTCTGCATATATATTTTGTAAATGCTATAAGAAATGAAGATTTTAACGGGCTTGGCGGATATGACAGCCATATAGAATATAATATTCCGGAATTAAAAGCATTATTGATCAGGATGGATCAGCATATCAGTATAACATCGACAGCATACGTAATTTTATTGTTTATTAGTGCTTACACAAATATAAAGATTGTATTTTTTCCTGATAAAATGAATGGTATGAATCAACTTTCCGTCCTGCTTGTACTTTTGTATACAATAGAGTTTATATGGACAATTGTCTATATGAATTTTAAGAGTCAGGATAAAATTTATATGAATCAAATTGACAGGAACAGAGCCAGAGCTGGCTACTTATCACTTGTAATATATATTATATTGATTTTGGCGGTAACGATAGAAGCATTTGTCGTAATGCATATGAGAAATATTGCGAATAATACAGGGAACGCATTAAAGATGGTCGGATATATACTTTTATTCTGTATCATCTCAACCGTGGGATTACTGGTAGAACAGAGTAAAATAAAAAAAGCAGACTTAACAAAAGAGAAATATAAGCTAAGCAGATTTTTCATTACATCCACAATATTGTCAGCAGTTATTATGGGAATAATGTTGATCAGCAAGTGAGAAATTAATCTTCCGGGTTGATGAACCGTATAATTTGTGACTTGAGGAGAATCGGCTTTGTTACATACATATAATAAAAGTAGAGAAATCCCTGGAGATATGATAAAATATCAACCAACAGGAAACAGGCATTGATCTGAAGCAGATATTTGAAAATGGAGTGATATTGTGCTTGAAAATGAAATATATTTAGATGATTCATTAAATATCTTAAAAAAAATAGATGATAATGTAGTGGATGTTATATATTTGGATCCGCCATTTTGTACGCAAGATATACATAGACTTATATCTGGTAAAGATAATGCAGAGTATTCTTTTTCAGATAAATGGGAAAGCACGAACGAATATCTGAAATATATGCAGGAGAGATTATCAGAATGCAAGCGAGTACTGAAGAAGACCGGAAGTATATTTTTGCATTGTGATAGAAATGCATCACACTATTTGAAAATATTAATGGATAGAATTTTTGGTGTTGAAAATTTTCAAAGTGAAATAATCTGGTATTATAAGAGATGGTCTAATTCCAAAAAGGGGCTATTGAATAATCATCAAGTTATCTTGTTTTATAGCAAAACACATGATTTTAAATTTAATAAAATATTTACGGAGTACTCTGTGACCACTAATATTGACCAAATTCTGCAAGACAGAGTAAGAGATAAAAATGGTAAGTCTAAATATAAGTGCGATGAAAACGGTGAAATTGTTATAGGTCATAGTAAGAAAGGTGTTCCATTATCTGATGTTTGGGAAATACCATATTTGAATCCCAAGGCAAAAGAAAGAGTAGGATATCCAACGCAAAAGCCTATAATATTATTAGAGCAGATAATTAAGCTTGTTACAGATGAGAATGATTTGGTTTTAGACCCATTTATGGGATCCGGAACAACGCTTGTAGCTGCTAAGATGCTTAATAGAAAATATATCGGAGTGGATTTATCGAAGGAAGCTGTGGATTTGACTAAAAGTCGTTTAGAAACATTGGTCAAAACAGAATCTTTTTTACTTAAAAAAGGTAAAAGTGCATATAAAAATTTATCAGAAGAACAAATGTCAATATTAAATAGCATTGATGCGATACCGGTACAGAGAAATGGAGGAATTGATGGTTTCTTAAATGAATACATAGACGATAAACCTGTTTCTGTAAAAATCCAAAAACCTGAAGAGACCTTAGAGGAAGCTGCCGGAAAACTAATGAAATCAAGTAAAGCAAAAAAATGTATTCATATGATACTTATTAGAACACACGTAGATACTATGAGCTTTTTTGATTATAATAATATTCCGGATGAGCTTCATATTATTGATAGTTATGACTTGCAAATAGAAAAATATTTGGATAAGAAAGAGTGGGAAGAAAAAAAATTGTGTATACATGCAATTTGATGAGTACCATGGTCTGGGGAAATCTAAATTGATTACTATTCACAGTTGATATTATTCACAGCAATATGAAATTATATAAATACAGGATTACACAGGAGGATGAACAAATGGCAATAGATATAAAATATCAATCAGATGCAGAAGCGATTTTGTCCCACAGATATGATCTGGGTGCCGACTATTGGACCACACCCGATAATCGGCTGCTCAAGGGTTCCCCTTTTTCCTGCTACAACAGTGCGCAGATGCTCCTGGAGCTGGGCATGGAACCATCTGATCCGATACTTAAAGCCGTATCGGAACTGTTCTTTGGCACATGGCGGGAGGACGGGCGTTTTGCACTCTATCCCAAAGGAGGAATTCTCCCCTACCATACAACTCCCGCCGCCTATCTGCTTTGCCGCATGGGATATGAAAAGGATGAGCGTATCAGGAAATCCCTGGCCCACCTATTGGACATCCAGTACAAAGACGGCGGCCTGCGCTGCAATAAGTTTTCTTTTGGCCGCGGTCCGGAAACGGAATACTCTAACCCCTGGCCTACTCTTACCGCACTGAATGCTTTCCGCTTCACCGAATATCTTAACAATGAACCGGCTCTTAACAAAGCGGTGGACTTCCTGCTGGAGCACTGGGTAATCAAGAAGCCCATCGGTCCATGTCATTACGGAATCGGTACGCTGTTCATGCAGACAGCATATCCTTTTGGCGACTATAATCTATTTTTATATGTCTATGTACTGTCATTCTATGACCGGGCGAAAAATGATCCGCGCTTTCTGGAAGCCTTTGAAGCGCTGAGAACCAGGCTTGTGGAAGATATGATCGTTGTGGAACGTGTGGTACCGAAGCTGGCCAGATTTACATTTTGTGAAAAGGGTAAACCCAGCGAACTTGCAACCAAACGATATCGTGAGATTCTGTCAAACCTTGGCCGGTAAAAAGACCGCGGCATATTTTTTCCGCTTTTATGCTATTGGCATTTATAACAGAGACTATTACCAATGTCGCTCAGCATCATTCATAATAATCAGGTCATTCTGGCAAAAAATGCATATTTTCAAAAGTTTTAGTTTATCCCATGTGGAAAAAATGATATAATAATAGTACATATACACTATTAATATATAGAACAAGGGAGGGACGTAGCATGAAGAAAATACATAGAACAAATCTGATTATTATTTTGTTTTCCATATTGGCATTGGCAGTAACTGCGTACAGCAAATACGGGAACACACAGTCAACTCTGGCAGCAGTCATTACCTTGGGTTTAGGAGGGATCACCGCCATCATAAGCTATTTTGCCAGGGTAAGAGATGAAGTAAAGGCATTGGGGATCATTTTAGTAACTGCTATTTGTGCAATTATCTATTCTGGTGTAGTGGGAGGGAGTTCGGCAGCATTTGTAGCCCTGTACCTGGCTTTGGGTATGTCAACTACATATTTCAACAAAAGAATCATACTATGGTTTTCCGTTCCGGTGTCAGTAATGCTGACAGCAGCCGCTATAATCAATCCAACTGTTATAGAAGGCTCAGATGCGCCGACAATACGGGGCGCGTTGATTAAATGCATACTTTATATTTTTACAGCTATCATTCTGTACACAGCTACCAGGCGTGGAGAGGGCATTTGTTCAGAAGTGGAGAAAGCGGCGGATGAAGCCATAAGGAGCAAGGAGCAATCGGATCATATTGCGGATCAATTGGTCAGGTCTCTGGAACAGGGTCTGGAAAACATGGGGAGCATTACGACCAGTGCAGAGCAGGTTAATACCTCATCGGAACAGATGCAGGATGCGGTGGAAAGTATGACGGGATCTGTTGTTCATGTAAATGAGGTGGTCAGGGATGCAGCAGCCGTGATGGAGGAGAATGCAAACCTGTCACAGGAACTGAATCAGCGGTTCTTTAAGATGGATGGAGCAATGAAGGAAGGCAACAAGGAAGCAGAAGAAGTCAGGGAATCCCTGAACCGAATGGAAACATCCGTATCCTCCGCAAATGATGCGGCGAAAGAGCTGCTGAGTGAAATGGATCTGATTAAGGATATTCTGAATCAGATTAATGCCATAGCTTCCCAGACAAGCCTGTTGTCACTGAATGCCTCAATTGAAGCTGCCAGGGCAGGAGAGCATGGAAGAGGTTTTGCTGTGGTGGCTGAAGAAATCCGGAACTTGTCCGAAGACAGCAGAAAATCTTCCGGCAGCATCCAGGATATCATTGCCAAACTGGAGAAACAGGTAGAAATGGTCTCCGGCAAGATCACATTGGGAGCAAACGAAGCCAAGGCTGGCCTTGATAAAATGGAGGCTTTGGTTTTTGCTTTGTCAAATATAACGGATAATGCAGAACAGGTGAGAGATGTGGTACACAAGGAATCTGACATGATAGAACAGGTTGGGAAAGGATTTGCAGAAATAGGAGAGGAAATTGAAACATTAGTGGGAGTGTCAGAGGAGAATCAGGCTATGATCACCACTATTTCAGAAACCATTGATTATCAGACCAGGTCTATCGGAAAGGTATCCGGTGAATTACATAAAATAAACGATCTGGCCGTTGTCCTGAAGGCAGAAGGTAAGGCTGTGCCGAATAATAACTTGTAGGCAACATTGGTAATGCATTGCTGAAATCATTGCCTAAATAGTCCTTATATGCTAGACTGTAATAGATGCAGCCGTTATATAGGGAGATTCATTTATGGATGGCAGAATACGTATCATACTATATGATACTAACGTTATAAATCTGATGATTGGCAAAGAAGCCCTGAGCGGCTGCTTTGATGTTTTAACTGTTCCATCGGGTAAGAAATTGTTCTGTGCCCTTGGTATCTTCAAGCCTGATATGATCCTGGTAAATGTAAATGCATCAGACGATGAGGGCATGGAAGCGATACAGCAGCTTAAAAGTGACCCCGGAACTGTGGATATTCCGCTGCTTTTCCTGGCAGCCCAGGATGACCGGGAGAGTCAGGAGAAGGGTCTGTGCCTTGGGGCAGCAGACTACATCACAAAACCATACACAGCGGCCATGCTGTTATATGCCATTGAACGTCATCTTATGCTGGCAGCACAGCAAAAGGAGATCAGCCGTTATAAGGAAGCCGCCGAACGTTATATAATGCAAAAGAATACCCCTCTGCCCGAACTGGAGGGATCCCGGTTTCATCATCTGCTTGCTTCGACAGACTGCCGTATCTATGAGTCCGACAAACTGAGTGTGGGAGATTATCGATGTTATCTGATTGCCATGATTGATGAAATGCAGCGCAGGGGTATCTATTCCCACGAATTGTCTCTTATGGATAAGGACATCTTTGTGGATTCCGCAAAGCTCCATGATATCGGGAATATGGTTGTAAGAGATGATATCCTGGAAAAGCCGGGAAAGCTTACCAATGAAGAATATGACCAGGTTAAGGGACATACTGTGTTCGGTGTAAAAGTAATTGAAGAATTTGAAAATGATACAGGAAAAAGGGAATTTTTTGATAATGCCAAGCTCTTTGCCGCCTCCCATCACGAACGATGGGATGGTTCCGGTTATCCATTGGGGCTCAGGGAAAGAGAGATTCCTCTTCAGGGCCGCCTGATGGCGGTCATTGATGTTTATAATGCTCTTGTATCGGAACGATCTTATAAAAGAGCGCATTCCCATGAAACTGCCCGGGAGATCATTAAGAAAAGCAGGGGTATCCATTTTGACCCGCTGCTGGTAGACATCTTCTTATCTGTTTCGGATAAATTTGCGGAAATCAGAAAGAGCAATAATTGTATTGTATAAAATGGAAAGGCTGGTTCGAAAGTGAACAAACGATTTCATATTATGAAAAAAACAATTGGCATTTTTTTATTTTTTGCCGGCTTCATAATCGCATTCGGGATATTTATCTATTATTCAACTGCAAGTTCCATGAAGAGTCAGCTGGGCAACCAATGTCTTGGCATTGCCTCTGCTGTTTCGGTTTTGATTGAACAGGATGTGGAAAACTACCGCAGCTTTTGTGATACCCTTGATACCGACAGTGAATATTATCATTATATTAAGAGCCAAATGGAAGCAATCCGGTATGCCAATGATGAAAATATCCGCTTTCTATACACAGAAGTACGCATATCAGACACCAGGATGATGTATATATTGGATGGAGAAGCACCTGATGCGGATATGTTCTCACCGCCGGGTTCCACCGATATGCTGACAGCAACCAGACTGCAGGCTTATGCAGCACAGTCTGCGTTTATTGGTGAGGACTTTACCGATAATGATTATGGCCGCTTATTAAGTGCTTATGCACCCATTCATGATAAGGACGGCAATTTTATCGGCCTGGTGGGCGTGGATGTGTCCGCAGAGCAATATGATAAAATCATGAGCTACCAACTGTATATTATTGTTGTCAGCATCGCTGCCCTGACCCTGATGATGCTGATCCTGAGCTATCTGCTTTACCGGACATATAATGAAAAGCTTCGTTCAGAGCAGGAAAATATGAGTAAGAGCAACTTTCTGGCCCGCATGAGCCATGAAATCCGTACCCCGATGAACGCCATCTCAGGTATGAGTGAATTACTGCTTCGTGAAAACCTTACCACTGCAGCCCGGGAGCAGGTCAAGAGTGTCAAACAGGCCTCAGCCAACCTGCTTGCTATCATTAATGATATCCTGGATTTTTCCAAAGTGGCTTCCGGTAAGCTGGAAATTGTGGAAACTCCTTATCTGTTTTCCTCATTGATCAATGACGTAATCAGTATCATCCGTATGAGGCTGACGGAGAAGCCCGTACTGCTGACGGTATATATGGACAGCGCCATTCCTGACAGCATGATCGGCGATGAGGTACGTATACGGCAGATACTCCTGAATGTTCTCTCCAATGCAGTGAAATACACCAATGAGGGGAGCGTATCCCTTATCGTAGAAGGGAAAAAGACAGCAGATAATACATTCCTGCTCTCTATCCAGGTTGTGGACACAGGCTTGGGTATCAGGGAAGAGGATCAGGAGCGGTTGTTTAATGATTTTACGCAGTTGGACAGGAAGAATAATAAGAACGTGGAAGGCACAGGGCTGGGGCTGGCGATTACCAGAAGCTTCTTAAAGCTTATGGGTGGGGATATCAGGGTAACCAGCCGCTATGGAGAAGGCAGCATATTTACCATTACATTGCCGCAGCGGTATGAAGAATATGTCAGTCTGGCCAGGGTGGAAGATCCGGACACGAAAGCAGTCCTTGTTTATGAAGCCCGCAAGGTATATGCAGAGTCTATTTGCCGTACTGTGGAAAATCTGGGAGTACCCTGTATACTTGTTACTTCGCATTCCCAGTTTTTAAAGGAGTTGAGTGAACACTATAACTCCCATGTATTTATATCCTCTTTCCTATATGACAGTACCAAACGGATCATGCAGCGGATTGAAGGTCTGGAGGCCACTCTTGTCCTGTTGGAAGAGTACGGTGACAGACCGGCAGACAAGGATGTCATATCCATTGCCATGCCGGCACATACCATATCCATTGCCAATATCCTGAACAGTGTAAATACAGGTGCCGGTTATCATGACAGTGATGATGACAATATCCGCTTTATAGCTCCCGATGCCCGCGTGCTTGTGGTGGACGATATCGTTACCAATCTGAAGGTAACAGAAGGTCTGCTGGCACCCTTCCAGATGATTGTGGATTGTGCCGTGAGCGGACAGGAGGCAATTGAGCTGGTACAACTGAATCGCTATGACCTTGTATTAATGGATTATATGATGCCGGAAATGGACGGTATCGAAGCTACAGGGAAAATCCGTGCCTTTGCGGAAAATGATATATATTACAAGAGGCTGCCCATTATCGCCATGACCGCCAATGCTGTTTCAGGAATGCGGGAGATGTTTATGGATAACGGTATGGATGATTTTATCTCCAAACCGGTTGAAACGGCAAGATTCTATTCCATGCTAGAAAAGTGGATACCCAAGGGTAAGCAGGAGAAATATGTGGAAAGCACTGTACCTGTGTCCAAATATTTTATTGAAATCCAGGGGATCGATACCAAGACCGGTCTGGCCATGACCGGCGGCAGCAGAGACAATTACCTGCATATCCTGGAAGTATTCCGGCGGGACAGCGTTGAAAAGATCAGCCAGATCCGCAGCTGTCTGGAGGCAGGGAATATTGCCTTATTTACCACCTATGTCCATGCCCTGAAAAGTGCTTCCGCCAGTATAGGTGCAATGACCCTTTCGGAAACGGCCAAGAATCTGGAGCTTGCAGGGACAAAGGGCAGACGGGATTATATTACGGAACATATTGAGGCTTTCCTGGAAGAATTGGGCTCCCTGGCAGAAAATATTTCAGAATATATGGCGGAAGAAAGCGGTACCGACAGCATTGAAATAATCAATGATATACAGACTCTGCAGACCCAGCTTACAATTTTGAAAGAATCCCTGGCAGCAATCAATGTGGAGACTACGGATGAAGCATTAAAGAAGCTGCAGGCAGGAAGATGGAGCAGTAATATACAGGATAAACTGGATGTGATATACCAGGCTATTTTACTGTTTGAATATGAAGAAGCCACAGAAGTGATTGACAACCTGTTGTCAGTTCCTTAACATCCGGATTACAAAAACGCCATCTATCAGCTTAATTGCTTTTAGATGGCGCTTTCATTATAACATTATTTCTTCTGCAAAGTGTTCACTACATTCCGTCCTTTATCGGTTATGACCAGCTTACGTTTAAACAAGCCATTTTCCAGAATATATCCCTGACGTGTCAAATGAGATGAAATCGCAGACATATGCATGGATTTAATTTTGTTATTGACAGCAAACTCGGCCTGATTATCCGGATTATCGGCAAGAATCTGTAACAGCTGCAGGTACAGGGGACTAAGCTGTACTTTGGCCATTTCAGCTTCCGCTCCTTTCAGCGGCGGCAGTTTTTTCAGCCCCTTATCAGTCAGCTGGAAGGTGAAGAAGCCAGAACCAATCAGACCCATTCGCATAAGAAGCCCGCCCTGATCCAACTTATCAATTGACTCGCCGGACACCTTGGAATCAACACCCAAAGCGTCTGTAATATCTGACATGTAACAATGACCAAGACGAAGCAGTTCCAGAATTTTATGATCCATGTCATTAAGAATTACACTCTGACGGTTATTATCGTTGGGAACCCTCTCCCAACCTTTTTGTCCATAATAACGGGAAGTACCTGACAGAGAAGCGATAACTGCAGCAGCCAGAGTAACAACCAATCCCAAAGTAGCCAGGTATATGTGACCGCCTATTGAGAATATTTTAGTCAAGTCCAATATGGTAAATACTGCCATTGTAACCATACCGCAGACTGCTCCCACAAACGCACCCTTCGCATTAAACCGCGGCCATACAGCACCCAGACCCAGCAAAATAGCGGGCGGAACCAGCCAGCAGTTGGCAAAGGCAAACAAATAGGTAGGACCGCCGGGGAACTGGCACAGTGCAAAGGTGACGACTCCCACAATAAGCATAATGTATTTTGACATTTTCAAGCTTTTTTCAGGACCGGCATTTGGATTAATAATGCGTTGGTAAATATCACGATTTGCTACCGCCGATGCACCCAGTGCAGAAGTGGATGCAGTGGAGATTGAGGCTGCGCAGGCACTGATGACCACCATTGCACCGAATAAAGGAATAAATGTTCTGGCAATAAATCCATATGTTGCAGTTGGCACAACGGTGCCGCCGTTAAGCGTGATTTCTCCAGGATAAAAGGCACCCATATAACCGCCGATCAGCGCCAGTGGAATCATGAATACCACCAGTAGAATCAACGCTGCCAACACAAAAGATTTGCGGGCAACCTTTTCACTGCGGCAGTTAGCGACTTTCATCCAATAGTAATTGTTTCCCCACACCAAAGCTGCCGCGAAACAGATGACAAAATTCAAAAGTGAAGGATAGGTAAGCTTTAATCCCGGTATCTGCCCAACAAAGCCCTGGGTGTAGAAATTACCGGCACCCCAGTTGGCGGTGATGGCACTGATCCAGCCAAAACGTCCTGCCAGAAGAAACAGCACAGTGGGAACAACGATTACGCCTATAATGATTTGAAACAAATCAGTAATCGTGGTAGCCCAAAGACCGGAAATAAAGGTAAAGATGATAATAACACTGAATATTACAGCGGTAATAAGCGGGCGGCTCCACCCGGTGAAGGCTGCAATATTGTCTACACTGGATACCACGTTATTTGCCATGATACCGCACATACCAATGACCGATGTAACAGCAACAACAGACCTTGTTTTTCCGTCATAGCGCATTTCCAGATATTCCGGCAAAGTCTGGGCACCGCTGCGGCGGATGAAGTTTGAATACAGCAAGCCAAACAGCAGCAGGCCGCAGATCGAATAAATTCCACCCCAGCCAAGTCCTCCCAACAGACCGTACTGCAGGGTGAATGCCGGTGCAAGGGTAACGGTGGTACCCGCAAAACCGATAGCACACACGCCGACAACGTTGATCAGGGTAGAAATTTCCCTGCCTGCCAGCACGAAGTCGGAGGATTCTTTTACCCAGCGCTTGCTGAACAGCCCGGCGCCGATCAATATACTGCAAAATATAACAAACACGATAATAAAGATGGTATTTGGATTCATAATTTTCCCTCTCTTTCCATGATTATGATCAGGCATAAATCAATGCCTTATCCATTGGTTTCCTGATACTTTGTTATCAAAAAATAGCTACAGCCCGGCACCAGCCGGCACTTGCCCCTTTGACATTAACAGGAAGACAGCTGACTGTAAAGCCTGTATCCGGCAGCTGATCCAGATTATTAAGCTTCTCCAGATGACAATATGCTTTTTCCCGACCGACACGATGACCTTCCCAAATGATGGAACTGTCCCCGGTTATGGCGTATTCCATTGCCTCGATTGGGAGCGGAACATCCCAGCTCCAGCCGTCTGTGCCCATAACCCGCACCCCGTGATCAATAAGCCAGTGAGTAGCCTCTGCACTCATACCTGCACCAGCCAGCAGATATTGCGCTTTTCCCCAGTGCTTGCTGGCTCCTGTGTACAGCAGAACAATGTCGCCGGCTTTTGGTGTATAGTCGATATCTTCAAAATACGCTGCCACATCCGCAGCAGTAACTTTGTAGCCGTCCGGTTTCTCAGAAAAATCCATTCGGACACCGTTTCCGATGCACCACTCCAAAGGAACCTGGTCGATCGTCCAGGCAGGTTCCCCGCCGTTCATTGTTGGGTAATAATGATACGGTGCATCCAGATGTGTACCGGAATGGGTGGTCAGCTTGACATTTTCAATAGCCCAGCCGTTTCCTTCCGGCAGATCCTCTTTTGTGATACGGCCGTCAAAATAAGATACCATCATTTCGGCAGTGTCCTTATGAGCCAAATACTCTATACTGGGAATTTGGGGCGCAGGGTCACTGGGCAGACCATGTTCAACGGGAATAGATAAGTCAATAATTCTCATAGTGATAATCCTCCTTCTAAAAATATAGTTACTTTATATATAAGCAAATAGCGTGCCAACATAAAAATGCTGTGTTTTCGGTGCTTTCCGTCATTGCTATTTTACCCGTAATGTTAATAAATATTTACATCCTTTCTATAACCTTAAAAAGACCTGCTTAAAAGGCGCATTCCCGCAAGTGTTAATAATTATTAACGTGTAAACAAATATTGACACGCGAAGATCACTTCTATATAATTAAAAATAATAAATTAGATTTGAAAATACGCATAGCGCATAGATGGGTTGGGGACTGTTTGTGCCGTCAGGGGCGGCATGTTTGGAGGTGTGAAAAGACGATGAAGAAGTCTTTTCAACATACTGATTTGAATGTGCGCATGCCCAATGAATTGAGTTTAGGCGCACAGGTGGGAGTTATTATGGAAAATGTTTTATCTTCGGAAATCATGTTGGATTTTATTACTCAATTGGATGGTATGGCAGTATTGGATCAGGAGGGGCGCTATACTTATGTGAGTCCGGCTTGGGAGTCTTACACGGGTTTGAGCGCGAAAGACGCATTGGGACATAAGGTCTGGGAGGTCATTCCCGAAACCCACGCAACGGAGGTTTTTCAGACCGGTAAACCCGTCAGCTGCGCCCTTGTAAGTAAAAATGGTACACCGGCATTCACAACATACTATCCCCGCCTGGATAAACAGGGCAAGGTTTGCGGGGTTATGCTCTATATTGTGCTGCGGGGCAGAGAAAATTCTGTGGATGATTTTCAAAAGCATATAGACGCTTTAACCAGTCAGGTGGATTACTATCGAAAAGAGTTGGCAAAGGAGCGGGGAGCGAAGTATACCCTCCATAATATAGTTGGTCAGAGTATAGCTGTTGCCAGGTTAAAGGAACAGATTGTTCAGGCTGCCGGTTCCTCCTCTACGGTGTTGATTGATGGAGAAACCGGTTGTGGAAAAGAACTGGTGGCACGTGCAATCCACACCCTTAGCCTTAGAAGCAGCGGGAATTTTGTGCGTGTCAACTGTTCCGCCATTCCTTCAGAATTAATGGAATCCGAATTTTTTGGATATGAGGCGGGAGCGTTCACCGGCGCCTCCAGGAAAGGAAAGCTCGGTCGGTTTGCACTGGCAGACGGCGGGTCGATTTTTCTTGATGAGGTTAATTTACTGCCCTCCACCATGCAGCCAAAGTTCCTGCGTGTTTTACAGGAGCGGGAAATTGATCCGGTAGGCGGAACAAAAAGTGTTCCCGTTGATGTCAGAGTAATTGCTGCAAGCAATGTAAATCTTGAACAGTTGGCAGACCGCGGGGATTTCAGAAGAGATTTATATTACCGGCTGAATGTCCTGCATATAACGGTGCCGCCGCTTCGGGAGCGCAGGGAAGATATTCCTCTGTTGGCACATGATTTGATCAACCGGTTAAATCGTCAGTTAGGCATGGTGGTGGAGTCAATAAGTGACCAGGCGCTGACTCTTCTCATGTCTTATGATTGGCCGGGAAATGTACGGGAACTGCAGAATGCCATCGAAAGCGCCATGAATCAAACGAAATCCTCTATCCTGCAAGAAGAGCATTTTACTGATATTGCTGCCCGCTGCCGCACTTTACATGCAACGGCAGATGCGGTCTCGCGCTCGGCATATAATCTCGCCGTAGAAAAGCGGGCCTTTGAGAAAAGGTTGATTGAGGAAGCGCTGAACGCTGTCGGCGGAAACCGGAAAGAAGCCGCACAGCTGCTGGGAATATCCCGTGTGATGCTGTATAACAAGCTTGATCAATACAATATCAGCCATTAACTCCCAAAAGTGGTCTTGTAAGCGGAAGGTGTCATACCCACATATTTCTTAAACTGCCGGTAAAAATGCACTTCGCTTGCATAACCGCAGATTTCCGCTATATGTTCCATGGTCATATCAGTACCTGTGATCATGTTTTTGGCATGTTCAATCCGCAGCCGGATCAGGTCGGCCTGAAAAGAAATACCAAAGAAATCCGAGTACAGATGCTGGAAATAGGACAGACTGATTCCCAGTGTTTGTGCTATTTGTTCTGAGGAATATTGTTTATGAGGCTGTGTCCGGATTGTCAGCCGGATATTCTGAAGCCTTGTGTAATAAGGACTGTATTGCCTGGCGCTGCTTTTTTCACTGCAGGCAAGACGCAGATGATTTAACAGCAGAGTCAGGAGCATATGAACATTCTCTGCCTGATACTGTGGTGAAGTATAACTGTTTTCCCAAAGCAGATTCTGGAGATAGAGCGTAAAACGGGCCGGATTGCTGACCGGGAAAGGCTGGTGGAAGGTAAGACCGGCCAGGCATTCCTCTGCATTTTCCGTACAGTCAAAATGGAGCCAGTCGTCCATATAGGGCCCATCTACACTTTGATACTGATAAGGCGTATTACGGTCAATCAATATGGCATGGTTGGGTTCCACGATGATTCTCTGACCGACAATCGTGAACGCTGCTTTGGTTTTCACTAACAGCAGTACATATTTATTCAGACCTGCAGGCCTGGACATAAAGAATGTAAGCGGGTGCCGTGCATTATACCCTCCGGCTGAAACTGTAAGCATGACGCCTCCTGTCTGCCTGTCTGGCGGTAACCTTTATCTGATATACGAACCTGTATCATACTCATAATAGCAGAAAAGGTTAGTAATTTCCACTATATGTTATTAATTTTACAGGAAGAACTTGCTATTATGGTAACAGATTTATCTGGCATTATTAACACTATGAAAAGAAATTACAGGAGGTTACATATGGACGACAGAAAATGGGCAGAGGGCGTATCGGAGAAAATAAAGAAAAAGGTCAGGAGATCCACAGAAAGGAATCAGCATAAAATCCCTTACACCGCAGAAAACGGCGTATTCAACGATATGACTGAAAAAGATATCTGCTGGTGGACCAACGGATTCTGGGGCGGTATGATGTGGCAGCTTTATCATGCTACGGGAGATAAGATTTATAGGGAAGCAGCCGAAGAGCTTGAGCAAAAGCAGGATGAAAATCTAATGCGGCATGCAGGAATGGATCATGACAGCGGATTCAGATGGCTTCCCACCTCCGTTGCAAATTACCGTGTAACAGGAAATGAGATGTCCCGTAACAGGGGATTGCTGGCAGCTGATAATCTGGCAGGAAGGTTCAATCCGGCCGGTGCATTTATCCGTGCCTGGAATGACAACGCAGATGGCAGCAGGGCAGGCTGGGCCATTATAGACTGTATGATGAACCTGCCCCTGTTATACTGGGCATATGAGGAATTAAAGGATCCCAGATATTTACATATTGCAACCCTGCATGCGGACACCGCTGCCAAATATTTCATCCGTGAAGACGGCTCAGCCAATCATATCGTTGCATTCGATCCAATGACAGGAGCGTTTTTAGAGACCTACGGCGGACAGGGATATGCGGAAGGCTCATCCTGGACAAGAGGCCAGGCATGGGCACTGTATGGATTTATATTAAGCTATCTCCATACAAAAAAGGAAAGCTATCTGGAAACAGCCAAAGCAGTGGCTGCCAATTTTATTGCCAACATACCGGAAAACGGTCTGATCCCGGTGGATTTTATCCAGCCTGCAGACTGCACCCTGGAAGATTCCACAGCGGCAGCAATTGCAGCCTGCGGTATGCTGGAAATTGAAAAGTGTGTGGAAACGGATGAAAAGCCAAAGTACCATGATGCAGCGCTGAAGATGCTGAAAGCCCTGGAAGAAAACCGCTGTAACTGGGATGAACAATATGACCCTATTCTGGAAAAATGTACAGCGGCATTTCATGATAAAGTACATGAATTTCCCATTATATACGGAGATTACTATTTTATAGAAGCCATATGGAAATTAACCGGACAGGAACTCTTTATCTGGTAAAACAGCCCAAGGTAACGTTCAGCGCGTATCTTGCTGCTGTGAAAAGATACGGCTGAACAGTAAGCAGCCAAAAGCGCATAATGGAAAGGATGCAGGTGATATGGTATTTAAAGCGACAAATCCGGATTATGACAAAAGCCCTTATACAGGACTTGTGCGGGAGCACTGGATCGAGGCAGGGGAATATCTGCTGAAAGGAATGTTTCAGAACATACAATCCTTTCAGGATCCTCTGGTGATGCCAAGAAAGGAGACAAAGATAAGCTATCCTCACGGAGAGAATAACTTATGGGAGATAAAAGCGGAGATCTTTGAGGGTCTGGCACGTTCCTTTTTTATTGCGGCACCGCTGATTCACATTAATCCGGAGCTGACAATCTGTAATTATAAAATCAGGGAATATTATAAGTCCCATGTACTGCGGGCGTGTACCAAGGGAGATCCCCTTTGCGTGGGCAGCTACAGAGAGCTCCGGGAGATGGCCGGAGACACCAATTCCTTCCGGGCATTTCAACAGACAGTTGAGACCTGCGCGCTGGTAATCTGCCTGTGGATGTGCCAGACAGAAATCTGGGATACCTATACCCGGGAAGAAAAGGATACAATAGCGGCTTTCCTGACAGATTTTGCCCACGGGAACACAGTACCCCAGAACTGGCGGCTCTTTAATATGCTGGATATGGCATTTCTGCACAAAGAAGGCTACCCCATTGACCGGGAGATCATGCTGGATCATGCTCAGACAATTTTAGGCTATTATGCCGGAGACGGCTGGTATCGCGACGGCCACTCTTTTGATTATTACTCCTGCTGGGCCTTCAACGTATATACACCCATCTGGAACCTATGGTACGGATACGAAAACGAACCATACCTTGCCGGAAAATTTGAGGAAAATTCCAATCAGCTCATGGAGACCTTTGCCGACTTTTTTGACAAGGATGGATTTGTCAATATGTGGGGACGCAGCAATATCTACAGAAATGCGGCAACCAGTGCCTTTTCCGGAAACATGCTCCTTACCCGTTCCAAAGCCGATCCCGGGCTGGCCAGACGGATTTCTTCCGGCGCCCTCCTACAGTTCCTCACCCGGGAAGATCTATTGTACAAAGGAATCCCCACCCTAGGATTCTACGGACAGTTCACACCACTGGTACAGGGATATTCCTGCGCAGAATCACCCTTCTGGCTGGGAAAAGCGTTTTTATGCCTTTGCCTGCCCGAAGACCACCCCTTCTGGAGTGACCGGGAACACAACGGCACATGGGAGACCCTGCCGGAAAAAGCAGTGAAGGTTACAACCCTGTCAAAACCAGCCCTTTGCTTTTCCAATCACGCAGCCAACGGCGAGACAATTCTGCGTACCGGCAAGATCGTAAAGAACCTGGGAGCCGTACATGATATGTGGAATTATTCCAAACTAAGCTTCAACACAAAATACCCATGGCAGGCCGGAAGCCTTCCGGATGTGGAATCCCAGCAATACGTGCTTAAGAACCTTACCGACGAAACCTATGAAAGATGCAATGCAACCTTCTGGTGCGGAGAAAAAGAAGGCGTACTCTACAGACGACAATTCTTTGACTACAGTACAGAAAAAGAATGCCATTGGATGCAGGCACTCAACCTTGCGGACTTTACGGTACCTTGCGGACTGATCCGGGCCGACAAACTGAGACTTTACAAACGGCCTGTTTCCATAACATTAGGTGCCTATGGCTTCCCCGACAATGGAACTGAGATCCTCCATCTTAAGGAAGGAAATGCAAAAGCAATAATCCTGAAAGGCCATGATTTTACCGGAAGAGAAAAGCAGCTGGCAATGACACTATATGACGGCTGGGATGAGATTTCCCTGCTGCACAGTGAAGGAACCAATCCCGATTCCGAAAAATCCATTGTAATATACGGAAAACTGACACGAAACATACAATATGGATACGAGCCCTATCTGATGATATCCCAGATAATCACCAAAGAAAGCCTGGAGGATTTTACAAAAGAAGAAATCTTTCCCATTACAGACATCACCTATACCGACCAAGATGGCTGCGGCGGATATGGAGCCGTAACAATAACCCTGAAAGATGGCGGGAAGAAAATAATCGATTTTGAGGGAATAGAAGGGATTATGCAGTTATAGTGGGGAGATGAGAGATCCGGACGAGAGAGAAGGGAGCCTGGAAAGAGCAGATCAGGATTGGAAGCCCGGCTTGGCAGGCCCCAGTTTAGCTGGATGAATTCCCCCAGACTCAGGGTAACGATGGTACACCTCTTTTCCAGTGTGTTTGGCTTCACCCGGTAACTCTAAATAACATTTTTCTCGGTTGCTTTATTCTTTCGCCACTTCCGGGACCGACGCGTTGCGTCCATCCATGGACAAACGCGCCTGCTGCGACATCCATGTCGCAGCTCCCTGGGTTGTTCTAACCGATAAAAATGTTATTAAGAGTTACTACGGGCTTGCCAAGTACACTGGAAAAGAGGTGTACCATCGTTACCCTGAATCTGGGGGAATTCATCCAGCTCAAACTGGGGCCTGCCAAGCCGGACTCCCAATTCTGACCTGCTCTTTCCAGGCTCCCTTCTCCCTCTGGTTATCATCACCGTAAGGAAAGGCTGATAACCATTGTATTTTAAAGGTGGTAAGATTGTACCCGCCATCCTGATTATCCCACCTTCTTAAAGTTCCTTAAACCGATGTTTTTTAAGAATTTCGAGACAACTTAAAAGTCGGGATATGATCTGTCAGGAGCCTGCCTGACTACAGAAAAAACTACTGAAATCCCTCCCAATACGATAATTCACATTACTGCAGTATGTCCGATATACA